>WNGH01006900.1_pt1 | contig 20665 bp, 16 predicted proteins | sample 5400631 | NCBI WGS metagenome assembly WNGH01 (sample SAMN13153373, study PRJNA577476) | soil metagenome | isolation source: 115 cm soil or saprolite under Garry oak tree replicate 1 | place: USA:California | collected 2016-06-15
ACCGACCCTTTCCCCAGGTCTACTTAACTCCAGGCGACAGAGCAGCGGTCTGATGCGTCAACCGCAGGTGTCATGACCCATCTAACGTAGCTCGCATTTCTGCGGCTGAGTCTGGTGAACTCAGGCTTCCGAAGAAGCCGCTGAGTCTTTAGCTCAGCGGTAGTTCACTCTCGTAACGCGAATCTTCTTTTCGTATTACTGTATCACGTCAACCTGCTAGCCACAAGAGCATCTGTTACTTTCGTAGTTTACTGATTACTGCACGTCTCAACTTCATCGCTATCAGCGGCTCTCATTGTGCGTCGTAAATTGATCAATGCAGCTTGAACGCGCTTCTTGAGGGTATTTTCCGAGAGGTTCAATGCCTTCGCCATTGATGGCAGTGTCATGTCGTTGTAGTAATGGAGCATGATGGCCACCTGTTGCTTCACAGGTAAATATTTGATGGCCCGCGCCAGGTCCCAATCACGTTCCAGGTCCCCATAGAAGTCATTGGCTAGCTGTGCCACGAATTCTGTCGCTAGCTCATCGCGGGAAAGGCTAATTAAGTTTGGCGATCGTGCTTCTTTTCTCTCAACACTAATGCAATGATTGATCACAATGCGCTTGAGCCACGAACGTAATGCGCCTGAATTTCGCAACTCCGGCAGATGCAGCCAGGCCTTGATCAGTGCGTCCTGCACAACATCTTGCGCAATATCATGATCTTTCACAATCCCGTATGCTGTTTGCAACATCATGACGTTGTGCTGCTGGACGATTTCAGCAAATGCCTCTTCTTCTTCCTGCAAGCTGCGCGCTAGCAGTTGTTGTGGATGTTTTTCAGGCGTCACAATCACCTCTCCTTCTTCAATGCAGGCACTCATCATGTTCACAATCACTACGCTTTTCATCAAAGAGCATGATTAGCAAGTGAGGCATGGGTAGTACTCTGGCTGACGTGAGTCGTTCATGAGAACATAGTATGAAACAGATATCTCAATCTGGTCGCAACTATGCTGTGTAATATCACAAAGTCTTCACAGTCTCTCAGAGATATCACAGAAATCTCTCAATTTGCACCTTGAACCCTTGAACATATGCTCTTGACAAATGTTCTCAATGCCATGTATACTTATTTTACATAAAATGTTGTTATTGTTCGTGCGCTTACATCAGCAAACCTGTTGAAACAAGAACATTTGTTCTATTCAAATACAAGAATCACAGGTGTGTCCATCCATGAGCACAGGCAAAAGCGTCGCGGTCGGTGTGGAGCTTGCTGGCAGAGGTACGACTGTGGCCCTGGTTGATCGCCGTGGTCATGTACGCCATCGACTTTACGCCAGGACGCTCCTCGGCCGCCCGGCTATTCCCACCATTGAGCCGTCTTTACGTGCCATTGAAACCATGCTCTCCTATGCCCTCACTCAGGGTTTCAAGATTCGCGGCCTGGGATTGTGCCTGCCAGGGGCACTCGATAACAACAGCCGCCGTCCACTCCTGATACCCACGCTCCCTTCTTTGAATGACTTCCCCCTCTGTGATTTCCTTGAGGCTCGCTATAGCCTACCCGTGCAGTTACACGTCGATGTGGATGCCGCACTGCTGGGTGAGCATCGCTTTGGAGCAGGCCAGGGCGTGAGCCGTTTGCTTTTTCTCGCTGTCAACGCCGTCGTCGGCGCCTCTGTCGTTATTGATGGTCAGCTTGAGCAATCTGCCCAACAGTACGTTGGACACATCAGCCATATGCTCGTCACGTCAAGCGGCCCTCGTTGTAGTTGTGGGAAACGTGGCTGTATCAATACGCTGATCTCCACAGATGCTATGCAAAAGATGGTGCAGCGTGCCTTGCGGCGGGGAGAACAGACAAGCCTGACACAGCGTTTGCTCAATCGCGAATACTTCACCCCGCAATTACTTGCTGAGGAAGCGGAGAGAGGAGATAGCGTTGCAATGCAAGTATATAGTGAAGTTGGACGCTGGCTGGGTCTTGCCATGACCAGGTATATCGACATCTTCGAGCCACATAAGCTCATCCTCGCTGGGGATGCGCTGAGTACCAGCGACCTGCTATTGGACCAGGTACGCTGTATATTGATGACCCGTACCCCCTCCAACGTATGTACTATGATCGACGTTGTTCCCGCTCGCCTGGGTAGTGATGCCTCGCTGGTCGGCTCTGTTGTCCCACTCCTCTAAAGAAAAACGTGCTATACTTGTAGCTACGCCATGCTTTAAGGATATGTACGCTCTTACTGCATATCATCGTGTTCTGAAAACAGGAAGAGATAACGATGCCGCTGACTGCCCTGGGATTGCTGCTTTTGGCCGCCTCACTGCACGCTATCTGGAACCTGCTGGTTAAAAACGCGCGCCAAAAGCAAGTCTTTACCTGGTGGGCTTTAGTCGTGGGCGCTGTATGTTTTGCACCCCTGCTCATTCTGACCCGCGCTTTCCCGCTGCAAGTGTGGCCGCTTGTCATCTGTAGCGCGCTGGTAGAAGCAGCTTATTACATCACCCTCACGCGGGCCTATGAGCATGGAGACTTCTCACTTGTCTATCCTATGGCGCGCGGCACCGCCCCCGCCTTTCTCGTCGTGTGGGCCATCATCTTTCTCGGCGAGCGTCCTCGACCAGCCGGATTTGTCGGTCTGGCCCTGCTCGTCCTCGGTCTCGTCATAGTCGGCGGCAAGACCTGGTGGGCCTTAAGAAAGACAACGAAGCTGAGCACCAGCGGCATTGTCCTGGCACTCGGCGTCGCTTGCTGTATCTCCATCTACTCCGCCATCGACGGGGCCGCGGTACACATCGTCCCTCCTCTTCCCTACACCGTCCTGGTGATCAGCCTCGCCACCACCTTTTTTACCCCGCTGGTGCTGCTACGTAACGGGCGCAATGCCATTGTCTCCGAGTGGGGAACAAACTGGCTGCGTATTATCCTCGTCGGTATTCTCTCATTTGTATCCTATATGCTCGTGCTGGCGTCCTACACCATCGCCCCGGTAAGCTATGCCGGAGCCGTCCGCGAAATCAGCATCGTCTTCGCCGCCTTCATGGGCTGGCGGTGGCTACGAGAAGATCTGGGGTTGCTGCGCGTGGTCGGGGCCAGCATAATTTTTGTTGGGATTCTGATTATTGCAATTGGTGGGTGACCGCTCACCTGGCTCTACATCTCATGCAACTGTGACTCCGGCAGTGGCCCGAAAGTGTATGTTATCTCACTATGTGAAATGGGCAGTCGCAGCATAACCGTTGTACCATGTTCGACCTGTGGCCGTGGTATCGATTTAATCGCCAGAATACCGCCAGCTTCATGAGCTTTTAGCCGTGCTTTAAACAGGCTGGTTTTCTCAAGTGAGATCGAACTCGTGTCAAAGCCACGTCCATCATCAGTAATGTACACCTCGATGTAGCTATGCTTGCGTACCGTTTTCACTGTGGCAAAATTCGCCCCCGCGTGATTATAGACGTTAAGCAACGCCTGGGTCACCGTATATGAAATGGCCTCTGCTATCTTCGTTCCTTCCTCGGTCTGCTCCAGGTCGTGACTTAATGCGTCGAGTGCCCACAGGTCTGGCTGCACCTTGAGTGGGGATTCGGGATGCAGCGCGGGCAGGTCCTCGCGGATCAATTTCTCCAGGTGCAGTTTCAAACCCAGGCTGCGTCTCTGGTATGCATCTTCGACCAGCAATTGCAGCCCCCGTAGATCCCCTTCCAACTCCTCGCTGATCTTACGCACTTTGCCCAGCGCTTCGGCAATTGGCTGTACTGCAACCTTCCCCTCTGGATCTCGTTCAGCCTCCACTTTTAGCTTGTGCTGCCAGTGCCCCAGCAGCGAACGGATACGCAGAGCCTGCTGTTTTGGCTGATCGTGAATACGCTGCGAGAGCACAGAACGTAAGTGCGCATCGGCGTGCAGCAAAAGCGAGGTCGCCTGGTGCAGTTCACTGTTTGTCCTCTGTAATGCAGCCGCGGTTTTCTGCTGCCCGCGCAATGCCTCTTCACGCTGCTCCAGTGTAATTTGTAGTTGATTGATCAGGCGCAAAGAACGAATGGCGTAGAGCAGAAGCAAAGGATAGACGAACGCCAGCGCAAAGAAGATTTCTAGTGGTAATAGTGGTTGGCCTATCAGCAGAATGGGCAGAATACCGAAGCAGAATCCCAGTCCCACTCCTCCAATCCACAGCGTAAGCAGGTCTCCAACGCGGCGGCGCACGTTATCAGGTATTCGTGTCCCCGGCAATATGCGGCTGACCCGTAACAATGAAATGACGCCGATCACCAGGCTCAACACGCCGCCGAAGACCCCGTAACCAAGAGCAATGATGAAATGAGGCCGCCCGGCCACCCTGCCAAAGATGAGAAAAGAACTCCATTCGAAGGCGAGCAGCGCGATGAGTGGCAGGTAAGGCAGGCCATCTATCATCAGTCGAGGGCGGCGGCGCGGCGCGCTCATCGCCTCTGGTCGATACGTCAAGCTGAGATGAATAAAGGCTGCTCCAAGCAAGGCAAATGAAGGCACCCACAGCAGTTGGAAAACGAAATCCGCGGGATAGGCTTGCTGGACATTGCCCCAGTGGCTATACAGTAAAAAGAGCATCGCCGGCGGCAGCATCGTAATACCTTCAACCGCTCCGGTCCAATCCTGGGCAGTGGCCAACAATATTGTCCCCACCAGCAGCCAGCTAATGCCCGCGAGCAGTGCCAGGCCATAGTTCTCAAACCACATCTCCCAGCTAAATTGCAAAGCCAGCAGCGTCGCTTGCTCCGTAGAATCGTTCGAATGCTGGATAGTATATGTAATACTATCGCCGGGACTGGCATGCATGTAGGCATCAGTCAGCGGTGCGGCCTCAGTCTGGAATTGGTTTTGCTGCCGCGAGTATACCGTCTCACCATTTTTATTCTTGACGACAATCCCAATGATATGGTCAGTATTGGTGAGTGAGCTAGCTGAGGCCCCAAATGAACCGCTTTGCGGTAACGTGGAGACAATAACCACCTGTCCGTCAGTATCGATTGCCCAGAAAAAACCGCCAAAGGTTTTACCTACCTCGCCCAACAGGCGAACATGTCCGATCAAACTGATGATAAGCAGTGCCAGGGCGACAAGCACATATACTATTGTCAGACGAGGCCTTAGCCGTTGCCACCATGGATCATATGTTGTACGAATAGATGAAGTAGACACGCCTAAGTCTAACATGTGAATGAATAGGTATGCAAGCTCACCAACTTGTTGAACTGCCATCCCTGAGATATAATAATGGTAGATAGGTACATGTATGTGCAGATATGAAAATGTGAAGGAAGGTTACATGGCTCCTCTCCACTGCACTCCTTCAAAAGAGAAACGCGGGTGCCGGCATGAGTGATCAGCATATTGGGCACAGCCACAATCATACCTATGGCATGGCAAAAAAGACATTGCGCATCGCCTTCTTCTTAACCATCATCATTCTCGTCGCTGAACTCGTCGGCGGCATTTTCGCCAATTCACTGGCTCTGCTCTCCGATGCCGGCCATGTCATCACCGACGTTTTTGCGCTTGGTTTAGCCTGGTTCGCCGCAGTACAGGCTGAAAGACCCGCCAATGCCCGCAAGACCTTTGGCTACCACCGCGTAGGCATCCTTGCCGCCCTTGTCAATGCCGTCACCCTCATCGTCATCGCCATTGCCATTACCTGGGAAGCCATCCAGCGTTTTCAACATCCAGAACCAGTACAACCCTTTGTGATGTTCCTCGCGGCGGGCATTGGCATCGCCATTAACCTCTACATTGGTTATGGCTTACAGAAAGAAGGTCACAGCCTTAATGTACGGGCCGCGACCCTTCATGTCTTTAGCGATGTGATAGCCTCCATCGGCGTTATTGTAGCTGGCGTCATCATCCTCCTGACGGGTTGGACAGTGGTTGATCCACTGCTCTCCGTCGCTATAGCCGTGCTGATCGCCGTAGGAGCATGGAGTATTCTGCGCGAGACCACTGATATTCTCCTGGAGTCCGTTCCCAGAGATATCTCTCTTACCAACCTTGTCGAAGATATGCAGCATATTGAGGGCGTGCAGGACGTACACGACCTGCATGTCTGGTGTATCGCCAGCGGCATGTATGCCCTCTCCTGTCACGTGCTCATCAATGACCTTCCCCCAAGTTGCAGTTCGCCCATCTTGCAATCCCTTACCACTATGCTCAATGAAAAGTACCATATCGGTCACGCCACCATTCAATTTGAGTGTGGCGACCACCGGGAAGCCTGTTGCGAAATAGACGGCCTCTACTGCCGCATGGAATCGGCGAAAGAAAAACAAAACGGCCACAACCACGAACACAGCGTAATACCACTCGACACATGAAGAAAGATAGTAATCGCTAAAGCACCAGGCGAGAGGAGGACATTCATGAGTACCCAGGTAGAAGCAGCACCTATCAACCAGCTCAGCATCAACACCATTCGTACACTGTCTATGGATGCAGTCCAGGCGGCCAACTCTGGGCATCCTGGTACACCGATGGCTCTGGCCCCCTTAGTCTACTGTCTCTGGCAGCGTATGTTGCGGTTTGATCCTGAAAACCCGATCTGGATGAACCGCGACCGCTTTGTGCTCTCCATTGGTCATGCTTCGATGCTGCTGTATAGCATGCTTCATCTTACAGGCGTTAAAGCGGTGAATGCGAAATATGAACGCCTGGGTGAATTATCTGTAAAGCTTGATGACATCAAGCACTTTCGCCAGCTCAATAGCAAATGTCCAGGGCACCCAGAATATCGCTGGACCTCGGGAGTCGAGACGACCACTGGTCCGCTCGGTCAGGGGATCGCAACCAGTGTTGGTATGGCTATTGCTGAGCACTGGCTGACCACGTATTTCAATCGCCCCGGCTTCGAGATGTTTAATTACGATATCTACGCCATCTGCGGAGATGGGTGCTTGATGGAGGGAATTAGTAGCGAGGCGGCTTCGGTTGCCGGTCATCTCAAACTCTCCAACCTCTGCTGGATATACGATAACAACCACGTTACCATTGAAGGCCGGACAAATCTGGCCTTTAGTGAGGATGTGGCCACGCGCTTCATTGGTTATGGTTGGAATGTGACGCGAGTGGGAGATGTGAATGACCTGGAGATGTTGGAGCGAGCTTTTCGGATCTTTAAAACGACACAGGATCGCCCTACTTTGATCATTGTGGATAGCCACATTGGCTACGGAGCGCCGCATAAACAAGATACGAGTGCGGCCCACGGTGAGCCACTTGGAGAGGAGGAGATTCGTCTCGCCAAGCATTACTACGGGTGGCCGGAGAACGCGAAATTCCTGGTGCCTGACGGTGTGCGAGAGCATTTCCAGGAAGGAATAGGCAAACGGGGTGCTCAACTCTATACTGAGTGGTCTGCCCTGTTCGAGTCCTATCGGGAACACTACCCAGAGCTCGCGGATCAACTGCGCAGGATTCAGTGGCGGGAATTGCCAGATGGCTGGGATCGTGACTTGCCTTCGTTCGCCCCCGATCCTAAGGGGATAGCCACGCGCGAGGTATCAGGCAAAGTACTCAACGCGATTGCCAGGAATGTTCCCTGGCTGGTGGGCGGCTCTGCCGATCTTGCGCCATCGACGAAGACGCTCCTGACCTTCGAGGGTGCTGGCGATTTTGAGGCAAATAACTATGCCGGCCGCAACTTCCATTTCGGTGTGCGGGAGTTCGGGATGGGTACCATCCTCAATGGGTTAGCACTTTCTAAGGTCCGCCCCTATGGATCCACGTTCTTGATCTTTAGTGATTATGCTCGTCCAGCCATCCGCTTGAGTGCCTTGATGGAAATCCCGGTCATCTATATTTTTACCCATGATTCGATTGGGGTAGGAGAGGATGGACCAACGCATCAACCCGTGGAGCAACTTGCTTCCTTGCGTGCCATCCCCGGGATGAACGTGTTCCGTCCAGCAGATGCCAATGAAGTCGTGGAAGCCTGGCGCGTGATCATGCGCATGCATCATGAACCAGCCGCTCTTGTTCTCTCGCGACAAGCCTTGCCCGTCATTGACCGCTCAGTCTATGCTCCAGCCAGCGGCGTCGCGCAAGGAGCCTATATCCTGGCAGAAGCAGAGGTGGGCAAACCCGAGGTGTTGCTACTGGCAACCGGCAGTGAGGTGGCACTGTGCCTTCAGGCCTACGAACAGCTCAAAAAGGAGGGGATCAGGGCGCGGGTGGTGAGTATGCCATGCTGGGAACTGTTTGAGCGGCAAAGTCAGGACTATCGGGAGCAGGTCCTGCCGCCAGAAGTGACGGCTCGGATGGCGGTGGAACAGGCCTCGACGCTAGGCTGGGCCCAGTATGTCGGCACGAGGGGAACCGTCATTGGGATGCACACCTTCGGGTCTTCTGCGCCGCTCAAGGATTTGCAGCAAAAGTTTGGGTTTACACCGGAGAAGATTGTGAGTGCAGCTAAGGCACAACTTGCTCCATAGGGGATTGGTAAGGGCATAATACTCCTGAGTCGAGGCGACGATCTGTCCTCGATCATCCAGGACGATTGCTTTGCAGGCTGTTGTGCCGATGTCCAGGCCGATAACGAATTTCATCTGTTTGCTTAATGAAGTAGGTCTTCTCTTCTTTCAGGACTATGAAGGGTCTGCTATGTGAGTGAGAAATTCGACAACGACTCGATCACCGTCAAGAGTGCAGAATGATCCAGGTCGCCCTTGCCATTAGCGACGAGCGAGGTAAACAATTGCTCTACCAATGTCCCCATCGGCAAAACGACGCTGTACTCTTGCGCGACCTGCTTGACGATTTTGAGGTCTTTGAGGTGAAAAGCCGCTTTGCCTCCAGGCTCGAACGAATGCTGTATCATTGACGAACCCCGCAGGTCCATGAAACGGTTCTGAGCCAGGCCGCCACTCAGCACTTTCAGGATGATGTCGGGTGCTACGCCCGCCTTTGCGCCCAGCACGAGTGCTTCAGAGATGGCCTCGATGATGAGCGCGACGAGCACCTGATTACAGGCTTTCACGATCTGACCGGAGCCGCCAGGGCCGCAGTACGTGATCGTTTTACCAAGGACTGAAAAGAGCGGTTGTGCCCGCTGGAAATCCTCCTCGCTTCCGCCGACCATGATGGAGAGCGTGGCGGACTTTGCCCCCTCTTCGCCTCCGCTCACAGGGGCGTCGAGCGATCGCACACCATGGGGTTCAAGGATGCTGGCAATGCGTCTTGTCGCCAGAGGTGAGATGGTACTCATGTCGATGAAGAGCATCCCTTCACGCACGCCCTCTCGTAGGCCATCAGCCCCTACGACGACGGACTCGACGTCTGGGCCATCTGGCAACATCGTAATCACACTATCGCTCTGCTCAGCCACCTCTCGTGGTGAGTGAGCTGCTACCGCTCCTGCGCTCGCAAGTTCGTCAATGGCGGGACGACTGCGATTGAACACCGTGAGCTGGTAGCCAGCGTTGAGCAGGTGTTGCGCCATTGGCCTCCCCATAAGTCCGAGGCCGATAAAACCGATGCGTTCAGTCATGATATACTCCCCGCAATGCTTATTAAAGAATCACACATAGAATCACAGAATAATTAGCGGGCGAGCCAGCCACCGTCTACGACCAGCAGGTGCCCGTGCAGGTAATCGGACGCGGGTGAGGCCAGGAAGACGACCGCCCCTGCCATATCTTCAGGCGTCCCCCAGCGACCAGCTGGAATACGCTCGCTGATTTGCCGCTCACGCTCAGGGTTCGCTCGGAGCGCGACGTTGAGATCGGTGTCCATGTAGCCCGGGGCGATGGCGTTGACGTTGACGCCCTGACTGGCCCACTCGTTACACAACGATTTCGTCAGCCCTGCGATTGCATGTTTGCTCGCCGTATAGGCTGGTATGGTTATGCCGCCCTGGACAGACTGTAACGAGGCGATGTTGATAATCTTCCCACGGCCCTGTCGCAACATCTGGCGTCCAAAAACCTGGCAGAAGAGAAACACTGCTCGGAGATTGACGTTGATGACAGTATCCCAATCTTCAATGGGGAAATCAACAGCCGGGGCGCGGCGTTGCACGCCTGCGTTGTTGACCAGGATATCGACATGCCCAAAGGAGGAGAGTGCTGCGTTCAGGGCTTCCTTCGCCGCTGTTTCGGTGCCGATATCGAGCGTAAGGGGAAGGAAACGTCGACCCGTACTGGTTATCCGCTCTGCTAATACCTCATTATGAGAGGTGTGCTGGATCGATATGATATCAGCACCCGCCTCAGCAAGTGCGGCCGCCATGCCAAATCCCAGACCACGGCTGCCCCCTGTTACAAGAGCAACTTTTCCGTCTAGTCGAAATTGATCGAGAATCAAGAGCCTCCTCCTTCACGTCTAATAGGTGAGAATGCCGCCATCGGCGTTGAGAGCCTGCCCGGTCATGTAACGCGAGTCCGGGCCGACCAGGAATGAGACGAGTGCGGCAGCATCAGCGCCATCGCCGATGTAGCCTAAGGGAATGCGGGCGTTGCGTTCAGTGCGTATCTCGGCTGGCGTTTGCCCAGTGAGGCGGGCGACTTCATGGTCGACCACATCCTGCATGGGTGTCTCAATCATGCCTGGACAGACCGCGTTGACGCGTACACCGTACCTGGCGCTATACTGGGCCAGCGTTTTCGTGATTGCCAGCACCGCCGCCTTGCTGGCATTGTAAATGGGATGATACGTCGTGTTCGCCATCTTCCCAGCGATGGAGGCCATATTGACGATGCGCCCGCTGCGCTGGCCTAGCATATGCTGGAGAGCCAGTTGGCAACAAAAGTAGGTGGCCTTGGCGTTGACATTCATGACGATATCCCAATGTTCTTCGCTCACCTGTCTGGATCATGCGCTGGCGGTCATCCACATGCAGGATGTTCACTGAAAGCGCAAGCGCTTCGCCCCCGCCCGCCCGGATCTCATCCGCAACGTGTGCCACAGCATCACCTTGCAGGTCTGCCAGGACAAGGTTCATCCCATCCTGGCTCAGGCGCAGCGCGATGGCGCGCCCAATGCCCTGTCCAGCTCCTGTGACAATAGCGACCTGTCCCTTTACAGGCTGTTCCATAGTAGAGACTCCTCTCTTTGAGTCGGCTTAGTAGCCGAGTTCACGTTGTACAAGGTTGATTAACGGTTCCCCGGTGAGATAGCGGCGCAAATTTTCACGCAAGAGATCGACAATGCGGTCATTGTAATGCGCACTCAGACCGGCGATGTGTGGCGTGACAATGACATTGTTCATGGTCCAAAGCGGACTATCGGCTGGTAATGGTTCAGGATCGGTGACATCGAGGGCCGCCCCGCCGAGCCGTTGTTCCTGAAGTGCCGCGATGAGTTCGTTCTGATCGATCAACGCCCCTCGCCCGATGTTGACGAGGAAGGCATGTGGGCGCATGACCGACAATTCCGCTTTGCCGATGATACACTGCGTCTGCTTGCTCAAAGGTAATGCGAGGACAATCGCGTCGCACGCTGCGAGGAGGGTATGCAGTTCGTCCAGGTCGTAGAATCGCTCTGGAATGCTGCCATCCGGGTCACCAGTATCCACCGGTGACCAACCATCGAAGGTGGCCGAATGCCCACGCCGTTTGGTGGCGAGAACATGCATCCCACAGGCTGCGGCCAGCCGTGCGACCTGGCGTCCAATCGCGCCATAGCCGACAACGCCGAGCGTTTTCCCGCGAATTTCAGGTGTTACAAACGCTTCGAGTTGCTGACCGCTGGCCCACTCTGCCCGTTGCTGCAAACGAGAGGCCAGCGGCAGGCGATGAGCATGAGCCAGCAGCATGGTCAGGACATACTCGGCGATTTGCACCGTGTGTACGCCGTTCGCGCTAGTAATGGGAATATCGCTCTTCCAGAGCGGCGTATTGTGCAGGAGATTGACGCCCGCGCTGTCTACCTGCACCCAGCGCAGTTTGGGTGTCAAGCGCACATCAAAGGGGGCTGTATGAGTATAGAGTATTTCTGTCTCGGGTGAAAGCACTTCTGCGAACTGCTGCTCGGATGCTCTGAGCCACTGTTCCTCTGAGGGAAGAGCATGCTGCTGCACCACCAGACGCGGTGATACCGACCTCAGTTGTGCCAGGTGGCTCTCACTGAGATGGAGAACCGAGACGACATGTACAGGTTTGTTCATTGGTTCCTTCCTTGTATCTCTCACTTCATGCTTGACAAACTACGAGGGCTCTCTCTCATTGTAGATGTGTCATGGCGTTCTTCACCTGATATCCTGTGAATGTGTTTCAGGTCCCTGCGATACGTTTCCGGTGCCAGGTAGACGGATACCAGGCTTATCAGGGCCATGACCATCACATAGACGGCGACCGGCCACACTTGGCCTCCAGACCATACAAGCAGCACGACCGCGATGAACGGTGCAATACCTCCTGCGATTGGAGCCGACAGTTCACGAGCAAGCGCGACTCCGGTGTAGCGCACACGCGTCGGGAAGAGCTCGCAAAAGAACGCCAGTTCTGCAGCGAGCATGCCCATCGTTCCGATAGTATAGCTCAGGATCATAGCGACAACGATGAGGAGGGGCGATTTGGTGTTCAGCAGCCAGAAGTAGGGGAAGGCGAAGACCAGCATGAATGCCGCAGCCCCCATAAACACTGGGCGGCGTCCAATGCGATCTGACAGCATGCCGAAGAGAGGAAGAGTGAAGACTGCAACAGCCGAAGTCAGTATCACGCCTATCAGTCCTATTTTACTCGGAACCCCAAGTTGCACGAGGTAAGCAAGCACGAACGTCAGGAAGATATAGGAACCACCGTTCTCACCTATTCGTGCGCCGAAAGCGAGGAAGAAGTCCTTAGCAGAGGTCTGGAAGAGCTGCGCGATAGGAGCCCGTGCTTCAGCATGAGCGCGCTTCACTTCCGCGAACGCCGGGGTTTCTTTGAGGTAGAGTCGAAGGTACAATCCTAGCCCCACGACGACAATACTGAGCAAGAAAGGCACACGCCAGCCCCAGGAAAGGAACTCCGCCTTCGGAAGAGACGAGAAGATGGCCCAAACCCCTGCGGCAACCAGGATACCGATTTGGATGCCCACCAGTGGGAGGCTTGCGTAAAAGGCCCGCCTCTTTTCGGGCGCGAATTCCGACACGAAGATCACGGCGCCACTCTGTTCCGCGCCACCCGAAAGGCCCTGAAGCAGGCGCAACAGAACGAGCAGAATCGGAGCACCAATGCCAAAGGCAGCATAGGTAGGTAATAATCCCATGCAAAACGTCGCTATACCCATCAGCACTACGGTGAGAAGAAGAACGGGCTTGCGCCCAAGCTTATCACCCAGGTAGCCAAAGATAATGCCCCCGAAAGGGCGTGCGAAGAAACCAACCGCGTAAGTCGCAAATGCCGCGAGCGTACCAGCAAGCGGGGAGAACTTTGGGAAAAACAACTGACCGAAGATAAGGGCCGCTGCATTTCCGTAGAGGATGAAGTCATACCATTCGAGGACTCCACCAGCCATACTCGCCAAGACAGATCGCCTGATCTGCGTGCGCTGCTCTTGATCAGCTACCGTGATGTGTGCCATAGTGTTTTCTCCTTGTTGTTGCTTGTCCTCCCGTTTCTTAATCGGGGAAAGAGAAGAGGGATAGGCTTGATGACCATCCCAAATGTCGCACTAAAACCCTTCACCTTTGCAATGATGAAGTGAAAATAGTTTTCATATTTTCACTTCATTTTCATAATAGTACCATAGCAATTTGTATCTGTCAAGGGGTTTTTCTATCAAAATATCAGCTTCGTTGACAGGAGAACACGTTGATGGTATCCTAACAGTGTCTCATGTGAGTAGAACAACGATTGAGAGAAAACGGTATTGCTGAGTAGAAAGTTTCAGGAAATATCATGAAAGATGTAGTGAGGAAAACACCATTGCCTTCTCCAAAATTGGTGGATGTGGCGCGGTATGCGGGCGTGTCACCGGCGACAGTCTCGCGAGTTCTCAATAAGACAGCACCTGTGCATGAAAGCACTCGTGAGCGAGTTCAGGCGGCTATCGCTCTGTTAGGGTATCAGCATCCACTGAATACGCCTGATAGTCATGCGACGAGCGGCACGATTGCCCTGCTCATTACCGACATTCTCAATCCGTTTTTCCTTGAAGTCATCCATGGCGTCGAGGATGAGGCCGAGTCGAGTGGACTGATGCTGCTGCTGTGCACCACATCCGAGGACCCGCTGCGTGAGAAAAAAGCCTTGCAGGCTTTGTCTGAACGACACGTTGACGGGATTATCGCCCTTGCAGGTCAAGCACGCATTCCCACAGAAGATTTGATCGCGTTACACGAGTACAAGAACATACCTCTTGTTGTCATTAACCGCCGTGTAAACCGGCCCGATATTCCCTGCATCGTGGTGGATTTCGAGGACGCGGCCTATCGTTCCGCACAGCATTTGCTCGATTTGAACCACACGCGCCTGGCATACCTGGCCGGTCTCGATACCTCGGAATCTTCGCGTGCCCGAAGGCTAGGTATTGAGGCAGCACTCAAAGAGGCAGGTCTCACGCTCCCGCCTGAAATGTGTCCTGCAAGCTTTCCTAGTATTGAAGGAGGCTTTCAGGCGATGTCCGCTTTGCTCAGTTTCCCAGAAGAGAAGTGGCCTACAGCAATCATTGCGTATAACGACATCATGGCCTTCGGTGCCCTTCATGCCATACGCACGCAAGGCCTGCATGTTCCGAATGACATGTCAGTTGTCGGTTGTGATGGTCTTTTGATGGCTGCGCACTGCAATCCGCCGCTCACCACCATTGACCAGCCCAAATATACCATGGGCCGCCTCGCCATGCAGACGTTACGTCAGATGCTCAATCACCAGCATCCCCCTATGGGAGGATATACCTTAATGGAGAGTCCTCTCATCATCCGCGAGTCGAGTGGCCCATGCTTGCGCAAGTAACAATGAGGGGATGGTGGTTCACATAAGCATGAGACCCCCCTTGACATTTCCATAAATATCGTATAAAATATGACTAGGAAGTCATAAAATTTATTAGAAGTCAGAAAATATTATATAAGTCACCCAATTATGTGGGGAGGTCAACGATGACACAAACAACAGCTCCTCGTACACTCAAAGAGAAACAACGCCAGGAACGCAAAGCTCTGATCCTCCAGGCGGCCGAAGAAGTCTTAATGGAGAAGGGCTATCATGAAACATCTATCGATGAGATAGCCGCTCGTGTAGGCATTGCCAAAGGGACCGTCTACCTGCACTTTGCCAGCAAAGAAGACCTGGTAATCGCTCTCTTCGCGCAAGACCTGGAAAAATTTCAACAACTCGTAGGCAGCACCGTTGCCTCAGAGTTGACCGCGCGTGCGAAAATGGAAGCCATCTTGCACGTTCTCTATGGCAGCTTTTTTAGCAAGCGCTATCAATTGTTGTACTCATTATCCAACAGCGCAGATCTACGCAGGATTTTTGTTGAGAAAAAAGGCTGTATGCGTGAGATGTGGGAACAGATTTCTGCACTCATCACCATTCTGCTTGAAGAAGGCAAGGCAGCCGGTGAATTCGATACAACGATCCCAACTTCCGTCATGTTGAGCGCATTCTTTAGCCTCTTATCACCAAAAAGCTATGATCGCCTCATGATCGAAGGTCAGATGTCCCAGGAAGAGGTCTCCAGGCAACTTGGGCGCATCTACTTCAAAGGAATTGCCGCCGTTGATACATAGGATCAATCTTAATCAATCAATCTTAAAAGGAACTGTTAACCATGAAAACTATAGCATCTCCTTCTGATGTTGCTGATTTGACATCGAAACAGCCTGATACATCCCAGGAGTATGAACAGCCGCGCTATTCACGGCGCGACACAGTGTTGACCATGATCGGCGTTTTGATGGTCATGCTACTTGCATCGCTAGACCAGACCATCGTCTCGACGGCAATGCCTCGTGTAATCGCCGAACTACAGGGTTTTGATCGCTACACCTGGGTCTCAACCGCTTACTTACTTACATCGACTGTCACGGTGCCCATATATGGCAAGCTTTCTGATCTTTTTGGCCGCAAACCAATTTTCCTTTTTGGCGTTGTGGTGTTTTTGATCGGGTCAGCGCTCTCAGGTGCCTCTCAAAACATGAATCAATTGATCGCCTTTCGCGCTCTTCAGGGCTTTGGAGCCGGTGCTCTTATGCCTATCGCCATTGCTATTGTGGCTGACCTCTTCACACCACGCGAACGCGGGAAATGGCAGGGTCTCACAGGCGCTGTCTGGGGATTTTCAGCCATCATCGGCCCAACTCTAGGTGGTTGGATTACGCAGAATGCCTCGTGGCGCTGGGTCTTCTATGTCAATATTCCTATCGGCATCGCTGCCTTGTTGGTCTTGATTTTCTTGATGCCCTGGCTGCGCAGCGCGTCCAGGAAGGTCTCCATCGACTACATTGGTGCTGCCTTACTCGTTGTTGGCACTGTCCCTGCTCTACTCGGCTTTACCTGGGCCGGCAGCCAGTACGCCTGGCTCTCACCGCAAATTATTGGACTTTTCGCCGGAGCGCTGGTTGCATTGACCACCTTTGTCATCTATGAGGCAAGACTGCAGCGGCTTGGTGGGCAACCGATTATTGAACCAGGCTTGTTCAAAAATAGCATCTTTACTGTCTCTACCATCGTCACCGTCATCTTTGGTATGGCCTTGTTCGGAAGTATCTTCTTCATTCCCCTGTTTGTACAGGGCGTTGTCGGAACTTCTGCCACCAATAGCGGCCTCATCCTGACGCCATTGATGCTGACCTCGATTGTCGGAAGCGTCCTCTCCGGTCAGTTGGTCTCACGCCTGGGCAAATACAAATGGATCGCCATCACGGGCATGGTTATTAGTGTAGCAGGTTCATTGCTACTGGTGCGCCTGGATGTCAATGCTACAAACAATGATGTCCTGATTGCCATGCTGGTACTCGGTCTTGGTATGGGCTTTGGTATGGCCCTGTATACCCTGATCGTCCAGAATGCCCTGCCGCAGAAAATCGGTCAGGCGACTTCGGCGCTGATCTTCTTCCGATCTATCGGTGGAACGATAGGCCTGGCGGCTATGGGTTCGTTAATGACCTCGGCATACCTGCCTGCGTTTAAAAGTGCTTTGAGCAGTGGCCTGGGCAAACTGTCCATTCCGGCGGCGGCCTTGCAGCCTATACAGGCGCGCTTCGTGGCGCTTTTCAGTAATCCACAGATTTTGCTCTCGCCAGATGTATTATCGAAAATGCGTGTAGCTTCGGCTGCACATGGTCAGCAAGGCCTGGCACTTTTCAACATTGCCATTGACGCGGTCAAAACTGGCCTGACGCAGGGCATTCACAACGTCTTCGTACTGAGCTTTGGTTTCATGATCGTCGGCCTGATCGCGGTACTCTTCCTCAAGGAGATTCCTCTGCGGGGTAAACGCAGCAGCGAGGAAGTTTCTGGCGAAGTGGTAGATGCTGTTGAGTCAGAGAACAGCATGGCTGCTATGATCTAACGTTACTGCAGGCCAATAAAAATCAGCATACCCAAACAAGAGGTACGCTGATTTTTACTGGCCTGCTTTTCCTATTATTCCATTTGAGCGTAACTTATACACCTTAATAGCAACCTGCAGCGTCAGCCAGTTGCCGCGTTCTTGTAAATCAATGTCACACAGCGACTGTAACCGCTCTAGTCGTTGAATTAACGTGTTTCGATGCACAAAGAGACGGTTAGAAGTCTTGGTAAGGTTTCCCGCACATTCAAGATATGTTTCCAGTGTATCGAGCAAATCAGTTCCTTTGCGACGATCATAGTTTGCAATACGCGCCACCTGGTCCTGGTACATATCGCGTAAATCATCCATGCGCGCAATTTTATACAGGTAGCGATAGACTCCCAGGTCATTGAAATGGGTAACGCCACCTTCGCGGTTGAGATTCTGCCCCATTTGTAGTGCCTCGCTGGCCTCAGCAAAGCCACGGCGGTAGTCGCTAATACTCTGGCAAGGGTTTCCAACGCCAATAGATAGGCGTACATTATGCTCACTGCGCATCTGGCGAGAGAGATCTCGTAGCCATACTTTGAGGCGCGCGGCGGCCGGATCTTTGCTCAAGCACAACAGAGCGGTAAGAATATTTTCATTCTCGTAGAGTATCGAGCCAGGGTAACTATCCTGAACGCGGCGTCGAATAATACCCCCTATGCGTTTGTGGGCTGCCAGGCGATCCTCCTCAGTCTGTAGCATTTGCGTACTGCCCAGTGCAGTGCCCACTCCCTGCTGTCCGTTTTTTTCGTCACTCTCTCCATCTATCTGTGAAATTTCTATCAGGGCCATAAGATGCGGCTTGAGCAGGTCACAGCCCAGGAAGTTAGCCCTTTGCCGTAGTGAATCTTCCGCGTCATACGTGCCATACATAAGATCTTCGAAGAAGCCCTTCACCAGGTTTTTCTGTGCCAGCATATCTACCAGGTGGCTGTTCTTAATCGCGATTGCCGCCTGGTTGGCTATCGTGCTCAGGAGTGTATGGTCTTCAGATATATAGCGGCGAGTTTTACTTGCGTAACAACTTATCAGACCGAGATGTTCGGTGCCCGCGATAAGCGGGGCGGAGAGCAAGGCCTTGTATTGTGTATCTTTCAGCGGGTTCAGTCGTTCGAGCGCGGGAAAACTTACATCAGTGGTTTGACCGCGCGTATTGTCTTTGTAAAACGAGGCTTCATTTGTTTCACGCAACCTTTCCCAGACATTGCGGTCAACTTCGATAGGTTGAAAGTTCAAAGCTCGATCATTGAGATTAGGTGAGGAGGCGCGTACCGCTAATCGTCCTCGTGCCTGATCCATCAGCATAATGACGCAAAGATCGACCTCCATTATTTGCACTGTCAACGTTGCCAGGGAACGCAGCATATCATCAAGGTAGAGGCCGGAGCTGATTGTTTGACTCAAGACCGACAGTGACGTGAGGATACTGAGCTTGCGTTGTGTATTTTCATAGAGCTGGGCATTCTCGATGGCGGAGGCGACCAGTGTGGCCGTATTGCTCACGAAGGCCTGGTGTTGCTCAGTAAATTCGTAGGGAGCGACTGTATGCATCGTGATCACACCGATGAGATTGCGTCCCTTACCAATGATAGGCACCGTCATAATCGATTGGAACTTTTCCTCTTCCAATTCGGGAACATAGTGGAAGCGGGGATCCTCCATTGCCTCGTCTTTCAAGATCACCGGCTTCAGTGTCAGTCCCACCCAGCCTGCAATACCTTCGCCCAGGCCCAATTCGATTTTCCCTACCAGGTGTTCATACTGTTCGCTGGTGCTTGCCAACACAAGTCTGTCTTTATCCTTGTTATAGAGATAAATGAAGGCAGCATGACAAGAGATAGCGCGAACGATGATATCGACCAGGTGGCTCAGTACTTCATCGAGCTTCAACGTTGAGCCGATCGTCGATATAACTTCATTCAGCAATGTATTTTCCTCTCGGCTGGTGGAAAGCGCCGTGCGTAGCTCACTGTTTTCTTTTCCAAGCTGCTCAACTCTGAGTAACTGCGTTTTCTCATTAATGCTGGAACTACCGTGGGCTACTTTGTGTGAATGCGAGGAAGACATGTCAACCTCCAGATGAAATCCTGTAAGATGATAATATGTGTCAAGCTTGCGATCCAGGAAAGCGGTTATAGTAAGAATCTTATATCTACCACACAAACCAGAGAAATATGTATGATATGCATATATGCGCTATTGTACATACTTTTCGGCACATAGTCCAGTGTATTCATCTTCTGTACCACTGATTAGCACAAATGATGGCATATACATACGAAAAATATGGCATTATATGACGTTATGCTAATAAATTCGCAAAAAATTGTAGTATTTCTTTTATTTTTCGTATGAGAAATCAGGACTCTGGCTACTTTGCGCTGTTTCTGGTATACTTGGCGTATCTCAATTGTAGTGTATGCCGCTGTGTAACCTCATTACGTATCACTTATACAGCGCAAATTGTCACACACGAAATTGACTGAGCAATTGCTGAACATTCTCAGAAGATGCGGAGAACTTCTGAGCGTCAGCTATCTCCGATGAGATAGGGCTTCGACTGACAAAACCCCTACCAGGATGTGTTCATCAGTTTTTTCTCCAGGAGGATGAAAAAATGGCTACCGATGTCGTAACCATCCCAGAAGAACAGGGTATAGAGACACACGGTATTGAACGTGTCTCTCCCACTACGCGCACGCATGTTCGTATCTTCGACAATTTCACCATGTGGCTCTCCGCCAATCTCGTGATCTCTACAATCGGCCTTGGTGCTCTAGCTATCCCCATCTTTCAGCTTGGTTTTTGGGACAGTGTGGCTGTTATCATTGTTTTCAACATATTGGGCGTTCTACCTGTTGCCTTTTTCTCCACGCTTGGCCCGAAATTGGGCTTACGCCAGATGACCATCTCACGCTTCTCCTTTGGCTGGGTAGGTGGCATCATCATGGCATTGTTCAATGTCGGTGCCTGCATTGGCTGGTCTGTTGTTAACGTCATTATTGGTGGTCAATTGATCGCGGCACTAAGCGGTGGAGTAGTTCCCAGTTGGGCAGGTATTCTCATCTTAGCGGTACTCACCACCCTGGTCAGCATTTATGGCTACAGGTACGTGCATCGCTATGAACGCTGGGCCTGGATCCCCATGGCTATCATCTTTGCTATCATGTTCTTTGT
>WNGH01007590.1_pt1 | contig 20660 bp, 20 predicted proteins | sample 5400631 | NCBI WGS metagenome assembly WNGH01 (sample SAMN13153373, study PRJNA577476) | soil metagenome | isolation source: 115 cm soil or saprolite under Garry oak tree replicate 1 | place: USA:California | collected 2016-06-15
GGTTTTCTCTCGCGCGCGGTACTCGAGCACCTTCTTGATCGACAGCCCGAGCGGGTTGTAGATGCCGCCGTAGTCCTCCGAGACAGCGACCACGGTGCACCCAGCCTCCTCCAGCAATTTGGCGCTGATGCTCCCGACGTTGCCGAATCCCTGCACCGCGACTTTCGTCTGATGAGGCGCGCGGCCAAGGTGCTCGAGCGCGGCGACCGCGCAGATCGTCACCCCACGCCCCGTCGCCTCGATACGTCCCGCCGATCCCCCGACCTCCAGGGGCTTTCCGGTCACTGAGGCCGGCGCCGAGTAACCGAGGTGCATCGAAAGCGTGTCCATGATCCACGCCATCGTCTGTCCGTCGGTGTTGACGTCTGGGGCGGGGATGTCGCGATCGCTCCCAATCAGGATCGAGATCTCCGTCGCGAACCTCCGCGTCATATGCTCGAGCTCGTTCAGCGAGAGCTCGCGGGGGTTGACGATGATCCCGCCCTTGGCGCCGCCGAACGGGATGTTGACCACGGCGCATTTCCATGTCATCCACATCGCGAGCGCCTTGACCTCGTCGAGCGACACGTCGGGGTGGTAGCGGATGCCACCCTTCGCTGGTCCGCGGTTGATGTTGTGCTGCACGCGATAACCGGTGAAGACGCGCGTGTGGCCGTTGTCGAGCTTGACCGGAAAATGACAGGTGAACTCGCGCTGCACCTCACGGAGGACCTCGCGCAGCCACGGCTCGAGCCGGATCAGCTCGGCGGCCTCGTCGAACTGCGCCTGGGCGGTGCGCCATTCGTCAGCCTCCACCACGGGCTTGAGATCAGTGCTGCTCATGTTGCCTTTTGAACGCGGGGGGCCGTCCTCCCTTTTGCGCCGGTTGGGCGGCGCTCACATCAGCACTGATGATCGCGGATATTCCGCGTCTGGATCGCAAATCACGTTGATGCAAGCCGGCAGTCCCGACTGGAACGCCCTCTCCAGCGCGGGCCGGATGTCCGAAGGTCGTTCGACAAGCTCGCCGTGCCCGCCGAGGGCTTCGACCACCTTGTCGTAGCGGGTCGCCGGCCCGAGGTCCACCGCAATGCTGACGCCGAGCATGCTCTGCATCGGGTGCTTCTCCAGCGCCCAGATGCCGTTGTTGCCGACAACGCAGACGACCGGGATCCGGTGGCGGACCATGGTGTCGAACTCCATCGCCGAGAACCCGAACGCGCCGTCGCCGGACAAGAGGATGACCTGACGGTCGGGCCGTGCCAGCTTCGCCGCCATCGCGTAGCCAGGGCCTGAGCCGAGACATCCGAAGGGACCCGGGTCGATCCACAGTCCAGGCTTCTCGCGCTCGATCAGGCGGCCGGCAAACGACACGAAGTCCCCCCCGTCGCCCACCAGGATCGCTTCGGGATCGGCGAAGCGATCGACCTCAGCCACCAGCCGCGCCGGATGGATGGGTACCGAGTCGCTTTTCGTCATTGCCTCATCGCGACCGCGCGCGGCGATCTCGGTCGCTCGCAACGTTTGTAGCCAGGTGCCTGCGTCCCGCCTCCCATTCACCGACGATGCCAACTCTCCGAGCGCCGTTTTCAAGCGGCAAGCGATCGGCGCGCGATCCACGTCGATGTGGATCAAGCGGGTCTGGTCGCCGAAAACGGGTGGCTGACCGAAGTTCAGCCGGAAGTCGAGGCGCGCCCCGATCACGGCCACGACGTCGGCTTCGCGTAGAGCCTGTGAGCGCGCTCGCGAGAAAAACAGACGGTGCGATGGCGGCAGCATCCCGCGCGCCATCCCATTTACCACCAGCGGCAACTGGCCGCCTTGGACCAGTGCGCGCAGCTCGTCCTCGGCGTGCGCCCACCACACACCGCCGCCCGCCACCACCACCGGCCGCTCCGCATCGCGGATCTGTCGCGCGGCGTCGGCGATCTGCCTCGGGTCAGGCGGGGGACCGGGGTCGACAGTCAGATGCTCGGTAGCTTCAGGCAGGTCCGCCGCACCAAAGAAGACATCGATCGGGATGTCCATGAAGACGGGACCGGTGCGGCGGCTCAGCGCCATGCGCACGCATTCCGCGGCGGCAGCGTAGGCATCGTCAGCGGACGTCAGCGTCAGCGCTTTCCTGGTCAGGCTGCGTACGACCTCGACGTGATCCATCTCCTGCAGCGAGCCCATGCCCCATCGCGCGACCGGCGCGCGACCCCCGATCAGGAACATCGGGCTGTCGTTAGCGAGGGCCTGGGCCAACGCGGTCGCCGAGTTGGTGACGCCGGGCCCCGCGGTCACGGCGGCAACACCGCACTCCCGCGTCACCTTGGACCAACCCTCGGCCGCGAACGCCGCGGACTGCTCGTGGCGCACGTCGATGATCCGGATGCCGTGCTCGGTCGCGCCCGTGAGGATCGGCCAGATATGCCCGCCGTTCAAGGTGAACAGGTGGCTGACCCCAGCGCGTTTCAGGGCGAGAGCGACAAGCTCGCCGGCGTTGCCCGAGTCCGCCAACTACTCGGCCATCGCCCAGGGCATCGCCGGCGTGTTGAACGCTGCCTGCGGCGACCCGTCCCGCGGAATCACGATCACACCGCCAGTCGCCTGCATGGCCTTGCCCAGATAGTCGATCGCACCTTTGGCGACGGATGCCGCGTCCATCCCATGCTGCAGCTCGATGATCATCAAACGCGCGAGACCCAACCTGATGAAGGCCTCGCCCAAGCCCGTGCCGCACACGGCGCCGAAGCGGTCGTCCGCGTAAAACCCCGCGCCTGGAATCGGCGAGTCGCCGATGCGCCCGGGAAGCTTGCCCGTCCTGCCCCCGGTCGATACCGCCACCGCGAGATGGCCTTCGGCGTCCCGAGCCACCGCGCCCACCGTGTCGGCGCCCTCTAACAGCTTCTGACGCTTGCGGTCGGTGATGAAGATCGCCGGGTCCGCCATCTCGATCCCATATTCGCGCGCGAAACGCGACGCGCCGGCTGCCGCGAGCAAGACGTGGCGCCCATCTTCCATGACGGCCACCGCGAGGTCGACCGGGTGACGCACGTCGCGCAGGCACGCCGCCCCGCCCGCGCTCAGGTCGGCTCCGAGCATCACACCGGCGTCGAGCTCGACCTCGCCGTCGCTGTTGAGACATGCGCCGATCCCGGCGTTGAGAAGGGGCTCGTCCTCCATGTGGCGGACCGCCGCCACGGCTGCGGGGAGCGCGCCACCCCCGATTCGCGACCGGCCGGCATCGCGGGCGCGGTCGACGGCGTCCTGGCGCAGCTGTCGCTCGGAGTCAGGGACCGGTCCGGCGCCGCCGTGGACGATCAGGGCCGGACGGGCCAACGCCGCGGAGGTCTTTAGTAAGCCTGCGGCTCGGGCCAGTGGGAGCGACGTTCCAGAAAGCGACGCTCGGCGACGCGCCTGTCGAAGGGATGGACGGTCCGTCGGGTGGCACCGGCTCGCTCGGGGTCGCGGCGCTCGCCAAATCTCCGATCGAGGCCAGTCCGCCTGTCGGTACCGCTGCGACGCTCAGGACCGCGCGCTTGTCCGTCCATACCACTCTCTCCGGCCGTGTGATGCTATCGCACCGGACGATTGATTGCGCTCAGTTTCGCGTCGATCCGGCGCTCGGACTTGCGGCGCTCCAGCTCGTCGCCCGGCCCAAGATCGACGAACCGCGCGTAGGCCGCCAGCCTCGGGTGGACCTCGGCGACCCGGCGGAAGATCTCCTGCGCCACCCACCTGTAGTCGGGGTGGCCTTGCGGGGTTGTCCGCAGCTCGCACAGGTGGTAGATCTCGCGCAGGTTGGCCCGGAAGTACCACCTGATTTGGAAGGCCAGCGGGACGACGTACTGGGCCAGTGCGGGCCCGACCTCTTTCTCCAGGCGCCCGTGCACCACCGCCGCTGCCTCGACGGCGCTCACGAATCGGGAATCCATCCCCAGCTCGCCCAGTCCAGGCGGCACGTCGTAGCCGAGCCCCGTGCCTAAGAGCTGGCGGTCCTGGGTGAGCATGCGGTGGCGGTGCAGGTCCCGGTAGGCGGCGAAATTCGCGACGATCTCGAACTCGTATTGCGCGTGCTCGAGGGCGCGGGGCACGCGCTGGCGGCGGTTGGCGCGGTCGGCAAGCAGGGCGTCGAGCACCGCGGCAGGGTCGCCGCTTTGCTCCGCCAGTGGCGCGTTCGAGTGGGGGAAGAGTGCTGCCGCGACGACCTTTCTCTCGGCCTCGGGATCGAAGTCGACCAGGCTAACGCTTGGGCGGAGACCCCCACCCCGGCCCTCCCCGGCGAGCAGGGAGGGAGTCTGCTTTGCCACCCGGTCGCGCGCTTGCTTGATGCGCTCGGCGGCGGGCATTCCGTACTTGTCGTCCAGGGCCCGGCGAACGAACGCGGGGATCACCAACGACAGCTCGTGGTGCAGGTCGGTCGCGAGCCGCCGGCATTCGGGCAGCTCGTGCGCCGCCATCTTCGTGATCAGGTACTCGAAGGCGCGGCCGTTGCCGAACAGACCGAGGTTCGTGAGCGCGCCGGCGGGCAAGAGCCCCCGCAGCAAGTCCAGCGCCTTGGCGCGAGTCGCCGACTTCCAGGCGCGGTCCGTCTCTCCTTCCTCTTGCGGAAAGCGTTCCCGGATGGCAAGCGTCGCCGGTTCGACGAGGCCGGTGTAAACCTCGTACAACGCGTCGGCGGCGGGCTCGTAGTCCGGATGAGCCAGCTCAGGCCCACGGTAATAGAGGTAGCGCCCATCCAGGCCGAGGCGGTCGAAGCGGACGTAGCGCGTCGATTTCTCGAGCGGCGAGATCCCGATCCGGCTGTCCTCCAGCGCCTTGGCGGCGAGCGTCGACGTTTGCTCGACCGCGACGTGGGCACCCGCCAGCTCGGCGACCGAGTCGTCGCCATAACCGACCAGCACGCGCTCGTAGAACTCCTCGGCGCGCCGTACCGCGACCATATCGTCGTCGACGGGCGGCGTGCCGGCCAGCCGGTCGAACCCGGAATCCGGCTCATTGATGAACTCGTCGAGCAGCACGCGTCGCAAGCTCTTCTCGGTCCGCGAGTAACGCGAGAAGAGCGCGCCTTTGACGACCTCGGGCAGGTTGCGTAAGGCAAAAACCGGCCGGTCGAGGTTCGTGAAGTAGCGGGAGAGCAGTGCCGATTCGGCGACGTTGAACTCAGGTCCGGCCACCAACGTAGTATCCGTCGTCCCCGTCTAAAGCTGCGTCAAAGCCCACATTTTGTGTTGAGCGGGGCGCCAGCTACAGCCGATAGACGCCGAAGATGCCGTTGTCCCCTAGTTGTCCCCAGGTCTGTTAAAAACCGCCAGCGAAACGCCGACGAGAGAAGCCTTCCGAGGCGGCGCACGCCCCTCCCTTGCCCTCCCCATTCGTGGGGAGGGACCTGGAGCCGGCACTACGCTGGAGTTCCTATGGGCGAGATCGACTGGGCGGCGCGGTGGAAGCAGATCGTCGAGGACCGCGCGTCGCTGGCGTCGGGGCATGCCGACAGCGGCTACTGGGATCGTCGCGCGAACAGCTTCGCGCGCTCGACCCACAACCGGGCGCGCGATTTCCTCCAGGTGCTCGAGCCGTTTCTGTCGCCGGATAAGACGTTGATTGACGTCGGCGCCGGTAGCGGCCGCCACGCGACACCCCTGGCGTCGCGTCTCGAGTGGGTAACCGCGGTCGAACCTTCCGAAGGGATGCGGTCGCACATCCCGCCCCTCGACAACATGACCATCGTCGCGAGCACCTGGGAGGAGGCCGGAGCTTCGGCGCAGGCTGCTCGGCGCGGATGGTCCGCGACTGCCGAGGTTCAGCGAGCTGTTCATGCTGCTCTTGCAGATGGGCGCGGCACCAGACGTGGCGTTCCTTCGCTACCCCATCGTCACGCGATACGCCGATATGGACGAAGCGCTCGGCGACTGCCGCGCGCTGTTTGGCGAAGGTTGGGACGAGACCGCGGCACGCGCGGAGCTGGATGAACTGTTGACACGCGAGGGCGATGAGCTTGTCTTCGACGGCGGCATCGCGCTTTCTGGAGTCGCGCATTGGCAGCCACCGAAGAGTTGAGGTCTACGCCGCGGCCGGGCGGCGAGAGATCCGGCGATCCAGGTGGCTCAGATCGGGGCGAACCGACGAGCAGCGGAGCAAGCGCATTCGTATGCGTGCGCGAGCAGCGCAGGAGGTGAGGCCCGAGATGGGCCGCCTGGGCGCCGCAGATCCGTCGTCAGGCCGCGGTGGAGACCTCCAGTTGCGGCCGGTGAGGCCTGCCGACCGCGAGCGCATCATCGAGATCACGAAGGACGTCTGGGAGGGTCGGGACTACATCCCGCGCGTCTTCGACAGCTGGGTCGCGGACGCCGGCGCCTCATTCCAGGCCGCGGAGATCGAGGGTGTGGTCGTCGGCGTGCAGCGCCTGCGGCCGTACGCGCCGGGCCTCGTCTGGTACGAAGGCCTGCGGGTGGCGGCCGCGCAGCGACGGCATGGAATCGGCAAAGCGATGCTGGCGGCTTCGATCGGGGAGGCGCGAGAGCAGGGCTTTCGCCAGATGCGCCTGGCGACGCGCGACCTGCCGGCGGTGCGGCTGTTCGAGTCGGCGGGTTTTGGGCGAATGGTCGAGATGAAGTGGTGGCGCGGCCTCCGGGTCGAGGGCGGCGACCCCGCGCGGATCCCCGATCCGGCGGAGGCTAAGAAGCTGTGGCCCGGCATCGCGTCCAGCGCCGGGTTTGAGCTCTATGCCGGGGTCTGCCCCGACATGAACGGCGCGCGCGACCTCGACGCGGACGAGCTCGAGCGACTTGCCCGCAACGGTTTGGTCCGGCTTGGGCCAGGCGGCCGCGCGGTTGCGTTGCTGCGCGAGCCGTGGGGCCAGAACATCGCGGTGTCGCTGCTCGCGGGGCGAGGCGGCGCGCTGCGCGAGCTTCTGATGGCCTTACGTTTCGAGGCCGACGCGGATGGACTCAACCACGTCACGATCAACCTGCCGCCGGGGCATCCAGCGGAGGAAGACCTCAAGGCCACCGGATACGATTTCGCGGATGCCGAACACAGCGCCTACATCTACGCACTGACGCTTTAGACCTTGACGCGCCGCGCCCCACCCCTCACCCCTCCCCATGACTGGGGAGGTCACTTGCCATGACGAGGCGCTACGTCATCTTGGGGAACGGCATCGCCGGCCAGACCTGCGCTGAGGACCTGCGCAAGGCGGATGCCGACGCATCGATCGTGATGGTCGCGGCCGAGCGCCATCCGCTCTACAACCGTGTCGCGCTGCCGCGCTATCTTCGCGGCCAGGTGCGGCGCGAGAAGGTATTCATGCGTACAGCGGAGCAGTACGCGGCCCAAAATCTCGAGATTCATTTCGAGACATGGGCGACGGACATCGACCTGCGAGAGAAGGTCGTGCAGACCAACCGGGGCCACGAGCTGAAGTACGACGCGATCCTGATCGCCACCGGCGGCCGGCCGAAACCGCCTCCCTGGCCGGGTTCCACGGACGTCACCGCCTGTTTGGGCTTCCAGACCCTCGACGACACGGACGCGATCATCGAGAAAGCCGACGCGTCGCAACGAGTGCTTGTGATGGGAGGCAGCTTCATCGGATACGAGCTCGCCGAGGGCGTGAGCTTTCGTCACAAGGCCGGCGTGACCTGGATCATGCGTGGGCCCTGGTTCTTGCGCTACGTGCTCGATGAGGAGGGCGGACAGCTGTGCCGCCAGATGGGCGAGGAGCAGGGGGTGCAATTCATCACCTCGGATGAGGTGCAGAAGTTCAGCCGCAACAACGGCCGCTACCTGGCCGAGACCGTGAACGGCGAGAAGGTCGAGTTCGACCTGCTGACCTATGGCGTCGGGCTCGACTACTACACCGAGCCGGTCCGCACTGGGGTGGAGCTGAAGAACGGGATCGTCACCGACTCCAAGCTGCGGACCTCGGCTCCCGACGCGTATGCGGCTGGCGACATCGCCGTCTTCTACGACCTGATGGTCGAGCGGCATAACCAGATGGGTACGTGGGACAACGCCGAGGCACATGGCAAGGTCGCGGCGCGCAACATGGCCGGCGCCGACGAGGATTTCTTCGATGTGCCGACCTATACGACGACGATGTTCGGCTCGACGCTGGCGGTGATGGGCGTGACGCCGGACGTACAGCCTGGGCTCGAGTCAGTGCGCACGTTCAGCTTGGAGGAGAAGTTCTATCGCAAGCTTTTCTTCAAGGACGACCGGCTTGTCGGAGCGATCATGATCGGGCCTCCGAAAGGACGGAAGAAGTTGATCGAGATCATGCGGTCGCGACAGAAGATCGAGCGCCCGAAGCAGGAGCTGCTCGACCCAGCAAACCTCAAGGACTCCTAGTGGCCGCCGAGTACGTCTTCGTGACGCATTGGCGCCTGCAAGCGACTGCGCAGGAAGTCTTCGACGTGCTCGCCGACCCGTTCGGCCTGGCGCGTTGGTGGCCCTCGGTGTACCTGGAGGTGAAAGAGCTGCAAGCGCCCGACCCTGGAACCGGGAAAGGTCGCGTCGTCGGGCTCTACACGAAGGGCTGGTTGCCGTACACGCTGCGCTGGAACTTCACGGTCACGGAATCCACGCCGCCCACCGGATTCAAGCTCGTCGCGCACGGCGACTTCGAGGGCACCGGCGTCTGGACGCTCCAGCAGGACGGCGACTACGTCGACGTGATGTACGACTGGCGGATCTCGGCCGAGAAGGCGCTGCTTCGCTATGGCACCTTCATCTTCCGGCCGATCTTCGCGGCCAACCACCGCTGGGCGATGGCGCGTGGAGAGGAGAGTCTGAAGCTCGAGCTGCTGCGACGCCACGCCCGGACGACAGAGGAAAGGGATGCCATCCCGGCGCCGCCTCGACCGACGTTCGCGCGCTGGCGCAGCGTCGTATCGTTAGCCAGGAACTAATGGCTTTCGCCTTCAGCGAAACTGCACAGGCCGTGCGGATCGCGTTGGGATCGGTCCTCAGGTCGCGGCGGCTTGCCGCCGGGCGTACCTTGAGCGAGGTCGCGGTCGAAGCCGGCCTCTCCCCCGCGCACCTCTCCGAGGTCGAGCGCGGCCGCAAAGAGGTATCAACCGAGCGTTTGCTCGCCGTGGCACACGCCCTCAACGTGCCGCCGGCGGAGCTCTACTTGGACCTGGCCCGGCTGCTGGGCGCCGACGCCGACGTCCGCGCATGGCCTGAGGACCCGCCCGCCAAGCTTCGCCTGGCCACCGCGTCGCTTCCCCTCGAAGCATTGCGTAGCGTGGCTGACTTCAGCGCGTACCTTGCGATGGCGAATCCACCGCCCAGACCAAAAGGGCCAATCGGCTTCACCCCTAGGAGGTAGGGAGATGCATCTGATTCCAACCGTGATCACCAACGACGGCAGCGGCGAGCGCGCCTACGACATCTACTCGCGACTGCTGCGGGACGGCGTCATCTTCGTCCGCGGCGTCATCGACGACGATATGGCCACCACCATCACCGCCCAGCTGCTTTTCCTCGAGAACGAGTCACCGGAGCGCGACATCCAGCTCTACATCAACAGCCCGGGCGGCTCGCTGACCGCTGCGCTCTCGATCTACGACGCGATGCAGTACGTCGGCCCCAAGGTCGCCACACTTTGCACGGGCCTGGCGGCGAGCGGCGCGTCGATCCTGCTGGCCGGAGGTGACCACGGAATGCGCATGTCGCTGCCACACGCGCAGATCCTCATCCACCAGCCTTTCAGCCAGGGAATTCAGGGTCAGGCATCGGACATCCAGATCCACGCCCAGGAGATACTCCGCCAGCGCGAGCAGGTCGCGCGCATCTACGCGAAGCACTGCAAGCGTCCGCTCGAGGAGGTCGAGCGCGCGATGGAGCGCGACTTCTTCATGACCCCCGAACAAGCCAAGGACTGGGGCTTGGTCGACCTGATCGTGGAGAAGAATCCGAACGCGGCGCGCGCGCCCGAGGCGAACGGTTCCGCCAAGCCCGCGGCTGCTAAAGAGAAAGCCTGAGGGTCATCGTTCTGGGCGGCACCCGGTTCATCGGCCGCGCGGCCGTCGAGGAGCTGGCGGCGGCCGGCGACGAGGTGCTGGTCGTGCATCGCGGGGTGCTCGAGCCGCCGGACATGCCGGAGGTCCGGCACCTACATTGCGAAAGACACGAGCTGGCCGCGCACCGCGGTGAGCTCGACGCCTTTCGCCCGGACGCCGTCATCGACTGCCGTGCCCTGACCCAGGCGGACGCCGAGCATGCGCTGAGCGCCCAGCCCAACGTGAAGCGGTGGATCGTGATCTCGAGCATCGACGTCTATCGCGCGTTCGGGGCCTTGAACTCCGACCGCGAAACTGATCCCGTGCCGATCGACGAAGAGTCGGCGGTGCGGCCGACCCGCTATCCCTATCGGGGTCAGATGCCCGACATGGACGACTACGACAAGCTCGACGTTGAAGACGTCTACCTGCCCCATGGGGCGACCGTGCTGAGACTGCCGATGGTGTACGGCGAGCACGACTACCAGCGACGCGAAGAGTTCATCCTCCGCCGAGTCCGCGCAGGGCGTACCCGCATTCCGTTCGGCAGCGGCTCATGGCTCGCGTGTCGCGTGTATGTTCGTGATGTCGGTCGCGCTGTACGTCTCGCCTTGCAGATGCCAGTCGCTGGCGAGGTGATGAACATCTGCGAAGACCGAACCTACTCGATGCGAATGTGGAGCCAGGCGATCCTCGATGCTGCCGGATCGCGCGCTGAGCTCGTGCGCGTCCCCGATGAGGTGCTGCCCGAAGACCTGAAACCGACCGGCACGATGAGCCAGCACATCGCCGCCAGCGCGAAGAAGGCGCGTTCGCTGCTGGACTGGACCACATCGGATCCGTTCGAGACCCTGCACACGACGGTAAGGTGGCACATGGAAAATCCACCTGCGGATGCTTCCACCGACTTCGAGGCCGACGATCGGGCTCTAGGCTCCGTCTAAGCTTCCGTCTAAAGAGTGTCCCGCCGATACCGTCCATTTGATCCGTTCGACCGCGGCGGCGGTCCCTTCGAGCCGGGCCAGCAGTTCCGGATGCCCCAAGTGCCGCGGCGCTTCTGGGGCGGCGTTGCCCTCTTCGCGCTCGCCGTCTTCATCTTCATCGCCGCCAGCCCGATCGTGTCCTTCATCACCGAGCTCCAGTGGTACGACTCGCTCGGCTATCGCGACGTCTACACGACCCGCGTCGGCCTGCAAGCGGCGGTCACGATCGGGAGCTTCGTCCTCGCGTTCGTCTGGCTCGCCATCAACGTGGTCATCGCGCTGAGGGTTCGCACGGGCGGTGCGCTGCGCGCGGTCGGAATCCAGCGCTCCGCGCTGCGCACCACCGCGGGTTGGGTCAGCCTGGGCAGCGCCGCGGTGATCGCGCTGATCCTCTCCGGCGGCGCGTACACGCAGTGGCAGTCGCTGGCCCTGTTCCTCCATGCCCAACCAACAGGTACTGTCGACCCGGTCCTGGGGCAGGACATCTCCTTCTATCTGTTGACCCTCCCCTTCCTGCACGCCACCACCAACTGGTCGCTGGGACTGGACTTCCTCGCCATTCTTCTCATCGGCGCCCTCTATTCGTGGCGTGGCGACAGCTTCGACTTCCGCCCGACACCTCGCGCGATCGCGCACGTCTCGGTGCTGATCGCAGCTTTCGCCGTCACCCTGGCGGCCGGTGCATGGTTCGGCCGCTATGACCTGCTCTACGCCCACAACAGCACCGTCGTCTGGGGCGCTGCGTACACCGACATCAACGCCCGCCTTCCGCTCTACACGTTCCAGGCCGGCGCCGGGATTGTGCTTGCCGGCGCCCTGGTCGCGAATGCCTGGCTGCGGCGGCTCTGGCTTCCCCTCGTGGCCGGGGGTGCGTGGGTCCTGCTCGCGATCGTCAGCCAGGTCTATCCGGCGGTCATCCAGTCCGTCTCGGTCACACCCAACGCCCAGCAGTACGAGCTCCTCTACATCCAGCGCGAGATCGCGGGAACCCAGGCGGCGTATGGCCTCTCCGCCGTCAAGTCGAGCACCTTCAGCGGTGATCAGCCTCTGACCGCGCAGGACGTCCAGAACGACCAGGCCACCATCAACAACCTGCGGCTCTGGGACTACACGCAGCTGAAAGAGACCTACGAGCAGCAACAGACGATCCGCACCTACTACACGTTCCACGACATCGACATCGACCGCTACACGATCGGCACGCAGTACCAGCAGCTCGAGATCAGCGCGCGGGAGATCGACACGTCGGCCCTCTCATCGGCCGCCAAGAACTGGACCAACCAGCACCTGCAGTACACGCATGGGTACGGCGCGGCGGCGAGCCCCGTTAACGCGGTGGTCGGCGAGGGCCTTCCTGCATCCGTCGTCGGCGACCTACCGCCGGCCGGGCCCCTGAAGATCTCGCGGCCCGCGATCTATTTCGGCGAGGTCCCCACCGACACGGACTACGACGTGGCGCCGTCGAGCGTCAAGGAGTTCGACTACCCGCAGGGCAGCCAGGACGTATTCACCAACTACAGCGGAACGCATGGCGTGCCGCTGAACAGCGTCAACCGCGCGCTGTGGTCCTTGAAGCTCGGCGACTTCAGCCTGCTCGTGTCCCAACAGGTGACAGACAAGAGCCTGATGCTCTATCGCCGCAACATCAAAGACCGCGCCTCAGAGCTCGCGCCGTTCCTGACGTTTGACGGCGACCCCTACCTGGTCGTCGTCGACGGCCGCCTCTACTGGATCCTCGACGCATACACGACCGCGTCGACCTATCCCTACTCACAGACGATCGGCTACGGCGACAACGAGATCAACTACATCCGCAACTCGGTCAAGGTCGTCATCGACGCATACGAAGGGACGACCGACTTTTACGTGGTTGACCAGAAGGACCCGCTCATCAAGGCTTACCAGGCCACGTTCCCCTCGCTCTTCAAACCGATCGACCTGATGCCTTCTGGGATTCGCGCCCACCTGCGCGTGCCCGAAGACCTTTTCCGGGCGCAGGTGCTGATCTACTCGACCTACCACGTCAACGCCGACCCCAGCGGCGCGAAGGTGCTGTTCGCGAGAGAGGACGTATGGGCGGTCCCGACCACGCAGACCGGCCCCGGTGGGCAGCAGATCGCCCTCGATCCCTACTACGTGCTGTTCCGGCTTCCCGGGGAGCAAAACCCGGAATTCCTGCTGATCATGCCGTTCACACCTCTGGGCAAGAACAATCTCGTCTCCTGGCTCGCCGCCCGAAACGACGGATCACAGTACGGCCAGTACGTCTCCTACGTCCTGCCCAAAGACAAGACCATCTTCGGTCCGCAGCAGGTCGCGAGCCGGATCAACGCCAACACGACCATCTCCGCCGACTTCACACTTTTCGACCAGGCCGGTTCGAGCGTGCAGCAGGGCAACCTGCTGGTGGTGCCGATCGGCAACTCCTTCCTCTACTTCGAGCCGATCTACCTGCGCTCCAAGACGGCGTCGAGCCTGCCCGAGCTGAAACGGGTGATCCTGGCCGACCAGGCCAGCGTCGCCTACGCGACCACGTTGGACGGCGCCCTGCAGCAGCTCGTGGGCACCGGCACAGGTCCACCGGTCACCCAACCTCCGCCGAGCGTGACGCCCGCGGTGGTGGCGCAGATCACCGACCTCGTCACCCAGGCGAACGCGCACTACCAGGCGGCCTATGACGCGCTCAAGCGCGGCGATCTGACAACCTTCTCGACCGAGATGGCCAAGGTGGGCCAGATCCTGCAGCAACTGCAGACCCTCACGGGCAAGGCGACCGCTTCGCCGAGCCCGTCACCTTCTCCCAGTCCCTAGTCGGGACGCAGAGGCACAAAGAGAACGGGAAAGAGCGAGCGGTAGGTCACGTCTTCGCCGTGGCGCGTATACACGCGAAGGTCCTGCGGCTCCTCCGCCGCCAGCGCGACCGGGATGACCATTCGACCGCCGTCGGCGAGCTCCCCCAGGAGCGCGGGCGGGACGCCCCTCGCCGCCGCGGCCACCAGGATCGCCTGGTACGGCGCCTCGGCCGGCCACCCTCGGCTTCCGTCGCCGACGGCGACCTCGACGTTATCGAACCCCATTCGCCGCAACGTCGATGACGCGTGCTCGGCGAGCGCCGGCTCGCGGTCGATGGTGATCACCTTGCGGCACAGCCGGCTGAGCACAGCCGCGGCGTAACCAGAACCGGTTCCGACCTCGAGCGCGACGTCGTCGGGCTGCGGTGACGCGGCCTGCGCCATCAATGCAACGACGAGCGGCTGCGAGATGGTCTGCCCGCATTCGATCGCGAGCGCTCGGTCTTCGTACGCGTGACGGCGCATGCGGGGCGCGAGGAACTCTTCGCGCGGCACCGACGCCATCGCCTCGAGCACCCGCTCGTCGGTCACCCCGTGCGGGCGCAGCTGCTCGGCCACCATCCGCTGCGCCGGTGTGCTCACCCAGAACCGTCCCATATCGGAGGTTACAATCAGCCCGAACCCTTTGGCGTCGTCCGTCCACGCACCGATCCCGCAGAAGTGGCGCCGCCCGGTCAGGCAGAGATCGCGCCTGGTCAGACGTACCGGCCCCGCTCATTCGCGCGTCGAGTTCGCCCACCCCTCCGAGCAGGAGTTCGCGCGCTTCCTCGACTACTACCGCATCCGCTGGCAGTACGAGCCGGTCTCGTTTCCAATCGCGTGGGAAGGCACGCGCGTGGCCGAGATGTTCACGCCGGATTTCTACCTACCCGAGCATGACCTCTACATCGAGCTGACGACGATGAAGCAGTCGCTCGTCACGCCGAAGAACCGCAAGCTGCGGATGCTGCGCGAGCTCTATCCCGAGCTGAACGTGCGACTTCTCTATCGCAAGGACTACCAGCAGCTGCTGGTCAAGGCCGGCTACGGCGCGCTCGAGGTCCAACACCTACGCAAGGAAGACGTCGGCGAGATCCTGATCTCGCCGGTCGAGCTCGAGACGCGGGTTCGCGCGCTCGGCCGCAAGATCTCGCGAGACTACCGCGGCCAGTCCTTGGTGCTCGTCGGGGTTTTGAAAGGGATCACCTTCTTCATGGCCGACCTCGCGCGCCAGATCAAGGTCCCCTTCGTGATCGACTATCTCGATCTGCAGCGCTTCGCCGGCGCGCAGCCCCACACACGGGTGCGCATCGCGCGGGACATCGATTATCCGATCGAGGGCAGGCACGTCCTGCTGGTGGAGGACATCATCAACACCGGGTTAACGCTCGACTACGTGCTGTCCGAGCTGCGTCGCCGGCAGCCCACATCGCTCGAGGTCGTCACCCTGCTCGACCGCCCGCTGCGCCGCCTGGTCAGGGTCCCGATGCGTTACGTCGGATTCCAGATCCCCAACGACTACGTGGTCGGCTACGGGCTCGACTACCGGGAGCTGTACCGCAACCTACCCTTCATCTGCACCCTGCGCCCGAGCGTGCTCGACATGCCGAGCGCGCCGGCTCCCCTTCCAGCAAGCTGACCGCCAGTCCTGGCGCGAGGCTCTCGGGCTTACTCGACTGGATGTCCCGGCAGGAGTTCGCCGCCCTCGTCAAAACCGGCTTGTTAAAGGAAGTGGAAGGGATCGTGGTCGCGGCGCATCGCAGTATCAATGAGAAGGAGGGAAGGCCTTGGTCGCGTCCGGCCGCGTACCGCTGGCTTCGCTACGAGGACCCGGATCCGGTGGAACGCCTTGCGGAGGGCGTCAGGAGGCTGCGCAAGAGGGGTGCAAAGTTCGACGCCGGAGCTGTGGACAAAGCCTGCGCCAAGGCGTCAAAAGCAGGCGATTTGAATTAGGAGCCGCGTGTGGAGGTTCTGGGGAAAAGTAATGCCCCAAGAGACCTTCCTGTTTACCCTGAAGTCCCCTATGCGTTTTTCGGTTTCCATCCCGGATTGCTCCGGACCTTCCACCTACTCGACGTTCGGTATCCTCAGGTTTACCGCATCGACGGACTCGTTATTGGAGGTTTTCTGAATGCGCGAAGTCGTGATCGCGGAAGCCGTCCGGACGCCGATCGGTCGTCGCAACGGAAAGCTCAAGGACGTGCATCCTGTCGTGCTTGGCTCGCTTGTCCTCAAAGAGATCGTCCATCGCGCCGGCATCAAGCCTGAGCAAGTCGAGGACGTGGTCTTCGGTTGTGTCACGCAGGTCGGCGAGCAGAGTCTCAACATCGGACGCAACGCGTGGTTGACCGCGGGCTTCCCCGTGACCACGCCGGCGACGACGGTCGATCGGCAGTGCGGCTCCAGCCAGCAAGCGCTCCACTTCGCAGCGAACCTCATTCAGTCCGGCGTGTGCGACATCACGATCGCCGGGGGAGTCGAATCGATGAGCCGCGTCCCGATGGGCGCCAACGCAGTCTCACCCGGCGTGCCGTTTCCACCCGAGCTGATGGAGCTGTACGACCTGGTGCCGCAAGGAATCTCGGCCGAGCTGATGGCGCGCAAATATGGGATCTCGCGCAAGGCGATGGACGAGTTCAGCGTGGAGAGCCACCACCGCGCTCATAACGCCACCGAGAAGGGCTACTTCAAATCGCAGCTGCTGCCGGTCGACATCTCAAACGGCCAGCACGAGATCTTCAGCCGCGACGAGGGCATCCGCGCCAACGCAAGCTATGAGGCCACGGCGACGCTGCAGCCCGCGTTCAATCCCGAGCACACCATCACCGCGGGCAACGCGAGCCAGATCTCGGACGGCGCCGCCGCGGTGCTGCTGATGTCGCTCGAAAAGGCCAAGCAGCTCGGCATCAAACCACGCGCGCGCATCCGCGCGCAGGCTGTCGTCGGCACCGACCCGGTCCTCATGCTCGAGGGCCCCATCCCCGGCACGGCAGCGGTGCTGAAGCGGGCAGGGCTGGAGCTGAGCAGCATCGATCTGTTCGAGGTCAACGAAGCGTTCGCTTCCGTGGTCCTTTCGTGGCAGAAAGAGACGGGCGCCGACCTCGAGAAGACCAACGTCAACGGAGGGGCCATCGCCCTGGGCCACCCGCTCGGCGCATCGGGCGCGATCCTGATGAACCGGCTCCTGTACGAGCTCGAGCGGCGCGACCTGCGCTACGGGCTCGAGACGATGTGCTGCGGCGGCGGCATCGGCACCGCGACGATCATCGACCGCGTCGTTGAGTAAGACCTTCCGTCCGCTCGCGGGTTTGCGGCCTTATCGGCTGCGGGACGGCGTGACCGCACGGGTGGTCAACGGCGAGCGGATGACGCTGGCGGTCGTCGACCTCGAGCCTGGAAGCGCTGTGCCCGAGCATCACCACGAGAACGAGCAACTCGGTTTCATCCTCCGCGGCTCGATGACATTCACCATCGGCGGCGAGAAGCGCGAGATTCGCGCGGGCGACACCTACACGATCCCGAGCAACGTGCCGCACGATGCGGTCGCCGGCCCGGACGGCTGCACGGCGGTCGATGCCTTCGCGCCGATCCGCGCCGACTGGGAAAACCTAGAGCGTACGGACCCGTTTCCTCCGCACTGGCCGGGATAGGGCGGGCGAGTCGACCACGTAACGCAGGAGACGCTTCTCCCACACGCCAGTGCCCTGGACACCTACGCGCGGCGTGACGAAGACGCGCCGCTTGCGGGCACCGTCGTCGACGACATAGAGGTCCGGCGGCCGCAGCGGCACGCCGTTGAGCGCGCGGTCGATGCTCAACGCCCGTGTCACGAGGCCGGGCCCGCCGCAGCGGCCGACGCCTGGACCTGGCTCCAGCGCCCGCACGAGCACCGCCTGCGGCATACCCATCTCGCGGGTCACGAAGTTGAGGCACCAGTGCATGCCGTAGGTGAAGTACACGTACGCGTGGCCGGGGCCACCGAACATGACCTCGGTACGGGCGGTGCGGCGGCCGCCCCTGGAGTGAGCGGCCAGATCCCGTGGCCCCAGATACGCCTCGACCTCGACCAGGCGTCCCCACAGGAGCCGGCCGTCCAGCTCACGGACAAGCACTTTGTCGAGGAGGTCCCGCGCGACCGCTCGCGTGTCTCGCTCGAAGAATGTCGCGTCGAGGATCCGGCCGGTAGGTAACTCATCCAAAGTCAGCGCGAGGTGCGTCCCCCCCATCCGGCCCGGTCGCTTCGCGACCGGTACACCTTCCCCCGGCGAGCGGGGAAGGGAAGGCTATCCGCTGGCTTCGCCCAGCCGCTTCCGGGCGGCATGCCGGCGGCGCTTGTCCACGTACGCGGTGCGGTTGAGGTGATCGAGCGCCTCGCGCACGCGGATGCCAACCTCGCGCGCATCCCGCTCGTCCGCGTCGGGCATCGCGACGCCGAACTCGTCGCCTCCCAACCGGCCGCATGTGTCGGTGGCGCGCACCGCCCGCTGCAACTCAGCCGCCAGCACGCGGATTGCCTCATCGCCGACGTGGTGACCGTAGGTGTCGTTGATCTCTTTGAGGTTGTCGAGGTCCATCATCATCAGCGCGAGGCGGCGCTTGTGCCGGTCCGCGGACGCGACGGCGCGGTCGATCGCCCGCTCGAACTCAGGCCGGTTGGCCAGACCGGTGAGATAGTCGGTGCGCGCCTCCTTGGTGTGCTGGCGCGCGCGGTCGAGCGCGACCGCGATCTGATCGGCAACCGCGGCGACGAACTCCAGATCGCTGGGCTCGAAGGTACGCGGCAATCGCGTGGCGACCGTCATCGCCCCGAGCAAAACACCCTTCGTGCGCAGTTCCGCCCGGATCGCGTTCCACTCCCCCGTGATCCGGTCGACGCGGGATTCCGCCGGCCCGGACGAGATTTCGACCACCCGGCTCAGCCCCGAGCGACCGGTCTCGGAAAACTCCTCCTCCTCCCCCTGCTGCATGCCGATCGTCTTCGCCAGCTTGAGGCGCGCTCCCTCGCGGACCCACACAGCGCCCGCCTGGAGCCCGAGCACCTTGAGAGTCTCCCGGAGGCCGACCTCGGCGATCTCATTGACATCCAGTGAGCGGCCCAGCGCGCTCGCGATGTGATACAGGCCGTGCAGCTCGCTCTGGCGCGCTTGGTGCTTGGTCTCGGTGAAGTCGAGGTAGCCTCGGATGAAGCTGGAGTTCATGTGCTCGACGACATCGCCAAGCCTGCTCTGGGCAAGCAGGAGCACCTCATCCGCGTAGGGGCTCTCGCCGACCTCCTCCGTGACCCTCGCCGCGACCGTCCGCCGAAAGACCGCAAGACCCTCGATCAGGGACTCGAGCGGAACACCCTTCTCCGCGTAGCGCCGCGCGTACTCGCGGGCCTGCGTGTAGTACTCGGGCCAGGGCAGATTCGAGTCCGGCCGAAGGGACCGGAACAGCGCCCTGAGGAAGTTGGTCGACATCGTGACCAGCTCGTCGCGCGACCCGTCCTTGTACCCCTTGAGCAGCTCGGGCTCGATCGCCGTGATGGCCTCGGCGGCGACCATCCCGCTCTGGGTGGCGTCCGCGGAAAGACGGTCCGCAACCTCAGTCAGCAGATCGCTCGCTCGCTGCGTCATATCGGCGCACTATAGAGTGACGGATGGCCAGTTCGCGAACCTGCGCGACAGGCTAATCAAATGTGTAAGAGGCGATGATGGCAACGGTTACCAAGGGATCGGTCGAGAAGATCGAAGAGGTGCTGGGGGGTGACGCCCGGGACCTCCTCGAGCACAAGTGCCAGACGGTCCCCAAGGAGCAGCTTCACCTGCCCGGAGCCGACTTCGTCGACCGGATCTGGAAGGACAGCGACCGGCCCACCCGCGTCCTCCGCAGCTTCGAGTCGCTGCTCGATCACGGCCGGCTGGCGGGCACCGGCTACCTCTCCATCCTCCCGGTCGACCAGGGCATCGAGCATGCTGCCGGCGCCTCGTTTGCGCCCAACCCGATCTACTTCGACGGGGCCAAGATCGTCGAGCTCGCGATCGAGGGCAACTGCAACGCGGTGGCCTCGACTTTCGGCGTCCTGGGCTCGGTGGCCCGGCGCTACGCCCACCGGATCCCTTTCATCTGCAAGCTCAACCACAACGAGCTCCTGACCTATCCGAATCACTACGACCAGATCCTCTTCGGGACCGTCAAGGAAGCCTGGGAGATGGGAGCGGTGGCGGTGGGCGCGACGGTCTACTTCGGTTCGGCCGAGTCGGACCGGCAGCTGCAGGAGATCGCGGTTGCCTTCCACGAAGCGCACCAGCTCGGAATGGCCACCGTGCTCTGGTGCTACGTCCGCAACAACGCCTTCAAGAAGGACGGGACGAACTACGAAACTGCCGCCGACCTGACCGGACAGGCCAACCACCTTGGCGTGACGATCGAGGCCGACATCATCAAACAGAAGCTGCCGGACACGAACCGCGGGTTCGAGGTTATCGGGTTCGGCAAGACGGCGCCCGGCGTCTACGACAAGCTGTCAAGTGACCATCCGATCGACCTGTGCCGTTACCAGGTGATCAACAACTACATGGGCAGGGCCGGTCTGATCAACTCCGGGGGTGAGAGCAAGGGCGCGGCAGACCTGAAAGAGGCTGTCCGCACCGCCGTCATCAACAAACGCGCGGGCGGCATGGGTCTGATCAGCGGCCGGAAGTCGTTTCAGCGCCCGATGAAGGAGGGCATCGAATTACTACACGCGATCCAGGACGTTTATCTCAACCCCGCGGTAACCATCGCGTAAAGCTCGCGTTCCTCGGCAGCGGCGCGGCGTTTTCGCTCGACCGCTACAACGGGGCCGTGGTGGTCGACGGCCGCGTGCTGCTCGATGGCGGCGCGCCACTGCTCCC
>WNGH01001705.1_pt1 | contig 20652 bp, 21 predicted proteins | sample 5400631 | NCBI WGS metagenome assembly WNGH01 (sample SAMN13153373, study PRJNA577476) | soil metagenome | isolation source: 115 cm soil or saprolite under Garry oak tree replicate 1 | place: USA:California | collected 2016-06-15
TGCGGGAAAAACTCAGTCTTTGCTGCTTCGATGTTGCTATATCAACGACGTAGAACGAGCGTGAAAAGGGCAAGAAGTCGAGATAAATTATCTTGTGCGACCCAGGAAAAGTTATTGTCTCCAAAGCTAAATTAGCTTATAATAATCACATCTAGCAATCGTAAATAGATTGACGGGCAAATTAGGCTAAGGCAGGCCACACATGCCAGTAAAAATCTTCTTATGTTACGCTCGCAAAGACGCATCACTTCTGAATAAACTGAAAGACTATCTATGGCCATTGGAGAAGCAGGGTCTCATTGATCTATGGTATGATCGTGAAATTAGTGCGGGGACTGAGTGGGAAAAGGAGATCGACAAGCACCTGAACGAAGCACAGATTATTTTACTCCTAGTCAGCCCTGACTTTATGAACTCAAATTATATAAATAATATAGAGTTGAAACGTGCGATAGAGCGGCATGATAGGGGAGAGGCACGTGTCATTCCTGTCATTCTTCGCCTTGTTCACTGGCAGAGCGCACCGTTTGGCAGGCTGCAAGCTCTTCCAAAAAATGGCAAACCTGTGAAAAGCTGGCGTGACATGGATAAAGCGCTTTTCGAAGTGGCAGAAGGTATCCGATTTGATCTGATCCAGGAACCTGCCAGTATGTTGGATATAGCTCTAGATAGCAAAGAAGCATCTACAGAGCTTCCAGTATCCTCCCCGGATATACCTGCGGAGATAACCAGGAAAGGTTGGTTTCTGGCTCCCAGCGATCTTCTGGAAGGCAGCAATTCCCAAGACTATGATGAGAAATATTTGACACTCGCTGACGAATTGGCGGAGTTCAAGCATAAGTTCCGTAGCTCAGACTTAGATAACTACTTCGATGTACTAGTAAGCGGCGAGGATTTGCTATTAGAGGTCATTGGAAAGGATCGATACAATGACCTTCATGCCAACGTCGCCCTTATAATGTTGCACATAGCACAGGCGGGACTGGCGAAGAACAATGGCGATCTAACAGCTGAAACATCGAACAGAGACATCGCCAACGCGGTCTTGATGACGCTTAAGAAACGTGTCGACGGCATTCGGTTGCGCCAATCGCGGAGAAAGTGAACGGAAGTAGAAAGCAGAAAAGAAGAACTCTGAAGCTCCGATTGCCCTTCCCCTATTGGGAGTTGGCCTTGTTTTGCTGCTGGTAATATTAATACACATATCGAGTGCCGCAGACCGCCTCTTGAGCGGTTTCCCCAGTTGATTCTCTGCACCAGTGCTCATGATTGGGGGCAAGTGCTCACCTTCCAGGGCAAAAGCTGCTCACATGGTAGGGCATTTACCAGTCGTGTCGCAGAATGCATAAATCCCGAAACCAGGCATGAAAACACCCAAAACCAGCAATAAACCACAGTAAAAGTACCCCATAGCAGAAAACGCCAGGCACAACAGATTGTCTCACATTGCTTAACTCCATAGTATTCTTACCCCACGTCGGAGAATGACCAGAAGCCGGCGCGAACTTTTTAGGAAAACTGAGATTATCTTCTTGTCCTACATCTCTTGCATCACACCCACTGTGTAATATACACTGTGGGACAGCACAACAGTTCACCCTTGGGGAACTATAACGCCACCCACAGACGCTTCTACCGCGAACATCAGAAGAAAGGGGCATAAAGACGCAAGTAACACAGAAGCACTGCTTCAAGCTTTCGCGTAAGCCTACCAACTTCGTATCTCTACTAGTATCTACCTATTTTTCTTTCATCGTTCACAGAACGTAACACGTTCAAGACAAGCTCATCTATCTATCTGGTTTGTAGGGGGAGCAATGCAGACAACGGCAACACTCAGCACGCATGTACTGAAGAAAGCGATTGACCACTACTACAAACAGCTTCAAGACTACAAAGGTCGCGCAGATTATGAATTGGCAGTCCGAACGGCGTTTCTCAACCTCCTGGCTGAAACGGCTCACCAGGTGAAATGGATGCTCATCCCAGAGCAGACCATCGAGGGCGGTAACCCGAAAGCGGTCAGTGATCTCCTCACGCAATTCTTCACTTACACCGAGCCGGATATCGCGACCTTCGAGGAGGCGGTACAGGAGTTTAAGGAACGAGTTCCCGAACTGGCGCGGGCATTATTGGCGATCATTGAACGGGAATATAAGCTCAATAAGAAATTCATTACGGCTTTCGATGCATTTGCCGAACTGTGCCGCCAGGCGCTTGACCCTAAGATAAGCAGCGATGTGATCAATGAAATGCTCATTCAACATCTCCTAACGGAGCGCCTTTTCCGCACCATCTTTGACAATCCCGACTTTATCACCCGCAATGTCATCGCCGCGGAAATCGAGAAGGTCATCCAGGCTCTCACCAGCCGTGTCTTTAATCGTCACGAGTTCCTCAAGTCACTGGATCGCTTTTACGTTGCGATTGAGGCGGCTGCTAAGGGGATAGAAAGCTGGTCAGAGCGGCAGCATTTCCTGAATACTGTTTACGAGCGCTTCTTTCAAGGCTACTCGGTGAAGCGAGCGGATACATATGGTATTGTCTATACACCCCAAGAGATCGTGGATTTTATGTGTGCCAGCGTAGAAGAGGTGTTGCAGCGTGAATTCGGCACGTCTGTTTCAGAGCCAGGGGTGCAGATCATTGATCCCTGCGTTGGCACCGGCAGTTACATGGTGAACCTGCTGCATCGCATCCCTACCCATCGATTGAAATACAAATATGAGCATGATTTTTTCTGCAATGAAATTATGCTGCTGCCGTACTATATCGCTTCGCTCAATATTGAGCATGAATTCTACACGCGCATAGGCGAGTATGAGTCCTTTGAGGGCATCTGTTTCACAGACACGCTAGAATTAGCCGAAGGGCGACAAATACCGCTCTTTGTGGAGGAAAACACTGGGCGAGTAGAGCGTGAGAAAGCTGCCCAGATCATGGTCGTAATTGGCAACCCACCATACAATATGGGCCAGAAGAACGAGAGTGAGAATAACAAGAACCGCCGTTATCCAGTTATTGACCAGCGTATTCATGAGACCTATGCAAAGGACTCGAAAGCAACTCTCACCAACAAGCTCTACGATAGTTATGTTAAGTTCTTCCGTTGGGCTACTGACCGTTTGCAGGGCCGTGACGGTATTGTTTGCTTTGTCTCGAACAACTCGTTTGTTAACCAAATAGCCTTTGATAGTATGCGCAAGCATCTTTTACAAGACTTCACGCAAATTTATCATCTCGATTTACACGGCAATGTACGCAGAAATCCAAAACTCTCTGGTACAACACATAATGTCTTTGGTATTCAGGTGGGTGTAGGTATTACTATCGCAATACGATCATCATGGAAACCTGAGCGAAAGGTACTATATTACCGCGTACCGGAGACCTGGAACAAGACAGAGAAACTCAACTTTCTAGTGGAAAAGGCTAATATTACATATATAGACTGGTTAGGATTGCAGCCTGATGAAAAGAATACCTGGCTCACAGAAGGAATGCATCCGGAGTTTGTCAATTTCCTTCCGATTGGAACAAAAGAGATCAAGGTCGCTAAAGGAGTAAACGCTGAGGCGATATTCAAACTGTACTCGTTAGGGGTTGTGACGAGCCGTGATAGCCATGCTTATTCATTCGACCTAACACAGCTTCGGCAACAAGCAATCACATTTATAGATATCTATAATAGTGCAGTTGATGCACTAAAAAGACGCGGTAAAGAGATTGCTCCAATGTCTCTAGTGGATGCTACCGATCCACACATCAAGTGGACACGTCAAGTAAAAGCTTCACTTATAAGGCTTCAATACAGTAAGTATGTTGAGGATCATATACGTAACTGTCTGTATAGGCCATTCACGCGGAAAAAGCTATATTTCGATGACTTTTGGAATGAGGAGCGTTACCAACAGCACTTAATTTTTCCAATACTAACTGCCGAGGGTGAGAACTGTGTGATCGTTGTTAGCGATCATGGTCATCGAGCACCATTTAGTGTGTTGGCTACTAACATCATTCCAGAATTGCACTTACTCGCATCGACCGACGCTTTCCAATGCTTCCCTTACTATGTCTACACAGAAGATGGCAGCAACCGCCGCGAGAACATCACCGATTGGGCGCTTTCCCAATTCCAGGCCAAATACGGCTCTGAAGTGACGAAGTGGGATATTTTTCACTTTGTCTATGCCATGATGCACCACCCACAGTATCGCGAACGCTATGCTGAAAACCTCAAGCGTGATCTGCCGCACATTCCCTTGCTACATCGAAAAGAGGCATTTCTGGCTTGTGTGCGCATTGGCAAGCAATTGATGGATATCCACTTGCATTATGAGCATGCTAATGAGTACCCGCTCAAGTGGATTGAAAACCATGATGCGCCCTTCTCCTGGCGCGTGGAGAAGATGCGATTGACGCCAGATCGAACGGCTGTGATCGTTAATGAGAGTCTGACGCTGGCAGGGATGCCGCAAGAATGTTTCCAGTACCGGCTTGGCAATCGCTCGGCGCTAGAGTGGGTGATTGACCAGTACCAGGTCAGCGAGGATAAGCGCAGTGAGATTGCGAGCGACCCGAATAACCTGGATGACGAAGAGTACATTGTGCGCCTGGTTCGGAAGGTGGTAACGGTGAGCGTTGAGACTGTGCGGCTGGTCAATGAGTTGGCGCAGGCGGTGAAGATGGAAGATTGGATGAGTGAGACGATGGAAGCGAACTGAGATACGGCTAATGTCGACCAACAAATGTCGCAATGTCTATCACTTTATGATGAATTCTGTGTTGCCATTGAGACTCGCTCCTTAACTTTCATGTACTGACTCGATACTTACAATCTGGCCAAAGAAGACGCACTCTCCGAAGCCCTCATAGCCTGGCTCAATTGACCTCACGTAGCACATACCCAGGTTTGCATTAGATGCATTTCTTGTGACCGTCTCTACTCTTCCTCTCCAGCGCCTATTGGGATCGGTTGGCTGCTGTGAAGGCCGGAGTACGTACTGTATGACAGAGCCAATAGCTATGATATCACATCTTATGTCGCTCATACTCCGTGCTTCCTGTATCTCCTGGTAATCAAAGTATTAAGAGTATGGTTTAGAGTATAGTGTGTATACATGATAATTGCAATACCCTGCTTTTGAGAGTACTGTTACAATGGCTTCATGTACCGACTACGTATAAAAGAAGTAGCTATAAGCAAGGGTTTTAACCAATCCTCTCTCTCGCGTGCTACGAATATATCATTCACCACTATCAAGAAGATATGGCGTGATCCTCATTATGAGATCAACATTGTTACCCTGCATAAGATTGCCAGGATTCTGGGGGTGCCGACATCTGAGTTAATAGAGGATGTTGAGGAATGAGCAACGCGGGCGACCATAAAGGCCCACCCTTCCGCTCCACTCCACTCTCGCCCCTACGGGGTCCTCTCCCCTACGGGAATGGGATTCCCCCGGAAGGATGGAGAATCGTTTGCTCTCAGCGCTACCTGTTCGTGTTGGTTTTTTTCTTTTGGACAGATTTATGTAACCAGAGCGAGACGTGGGCCGGCTGCATCGTTTCCTCTACCACTGCCAGCAACTGTTCTCGCAACTGGTTCAGGTCGACTTCATTGCGCAGCGTGGCGCTGAAGGCAGCAAGGATACGAGACGCGTCATACTTGCGACGGTAGAAGCGGCGATCGATGCTCGTTTGGATGCGATGGCGCAAGGGCTGGAACACGGCAGCGATGACAAGCGTGGAGCCGACGATAGCCACATTGTTCGTTTGGCTGATGAGTCCACGCAAGAGGAATTGTAATGCGATAACTCCCCCGAAGTAGATCAGCGCGAGTGTGCTCGTGAGCAAGCCGTAGACCAGGGTTCGATTGATGAGGAGGTCGATGTCGTAGAGGCGATAGCGGAGAATGGCGAGGCCAATGGAGAGTGAGAGGAGGAGGACGGCTAAGAGATCCGCAGGCCCGCTGACGAACAGTCTGTAGAACGAGCCAGTCTGGCCGGGGAACGGAAAGATCACATTAGGCAGTGCCAACACGATCACCAGGACGGCCCCGATAAGCCCACTCAAGAGGACCCACTTGACTTGCTGCCGCTGCGTCGGACCAGAGACGTAGCGATAGCGATAGATTTGGGCAAGCAGGGCGCAGGCCATCCCACTGACCAAGACCAGCGTATGATAAGCGAAAGGTACCTGGTGCAAGACGGTATAGAACAGCAGACTCCAGATGACCCACCCGACGGCAATCCAGCCTGACCAGCGGGGGACGAACTTCCCATTGGGAAAGAGGGAGGCGAGGAGGAAAAGCACGCCATGACCAAAAACGTTCGAGGCAATGGCAAGCAACCGCCATGGTGAATGACTCTCCAGCAGTGCGTAGGTGACAAAAAGCGTGCCAGTCGCCACCACAGTGAGCGCAACAAGGAGCGCCATCCAGTCATCAGACTTGCGCCAGAAGATCACGCCACTGACAAAGAAACAGACCAACGCCGTCACGATGGTGAGAATGAACGTGAATGTGGCATAGCTGCTGACAGAGAGACCAAGCTTCTGCATTGCCTGTGCGGTGTCAGAGGTGGGCTGCACAAGAGCGCACGTTGTACCAGTACACACCGTCTGGAGTTGTGCAAAGTACGAAGGAAGGAGGACGACGAAGATAGCCAGTGTAAGGATAACCAGGCTCACCCATGCAACTCTGGCAATGAGGAGCCAGCGCCCGTACAAGCGTGTGTCAGCCTGGCTGTATGGCTCGATGCCTCCAGTCGTTTGTGTCGCTAAGCGATGCAGGTTCATACACGGACTCCTCTTGAAGCACCCAGTGAGGCTCTCGAACGCAAAGAAATAGGAACTCGGCAGTGACCTGCTGCCAAGTTCACAGAACTTGATTCCCCTACCCAGAGTGTCGCTTGAGAAACTCTAAGGTCGCCTGGTTAAATTCGTCCACTTTCTCGTAGATTGGCGCGTGGGCACATTCCTCAAAAATCACCAACTCGGCATGCTGAATATTCTGCCTCAGCGGATCAGCAAAACGGGTTGAGGTGACCATATCGTAGCGACCAAAAGTTATCTGCACCGGGGCTTTGATCTGCCCAAGGTGAGCTTCCGCGTCGTGGGCGATCACTGCATTGGATTGTCTCATGAATGCATCGAGCGGCTGAACCGGTCTCCCGCGGACAAAATCGGACAATGCTCCGATGTAGTCGGGTCTGGAGGCATAGAGTTCGGGGGTGAAACACCAGGGGAAAACACCCTGAATGACCATCTCAGGAACGCTTCCCAGGCCTTTCGCCATTACCTGCCAGCCGCCAACCACTACTTTGAGAAAGGGATCGGTTTTTGTCCACGCGCTATGGAGAGACAACGATTTGACCTTTTCAGGATACCTGGCCGCCAGCCACATCCCGGTAGCTGCACCCAGGGAAAGACCGGCGACATGAGCTTGTGGTATGCCCAATGCCTGCATGAAGGCCGCAACATCATCGGCAAAGAGTTCGGTGGAGTAGGTTCCTTCGGGTTTGTCAGTTTCACCAGCGCCCCGGAGGTCTACGGAAATACAGGTAAAGTGCTTTTCGTAGTCGGCGACCTGAAATGCATAGCAGGCGTAATCAGCTGCCAAATAGGGGATCAGGATGAGAGGCTCTCCTGTTCCCTGCTGATCGTAGTTCATGGTTAATTCGTTGAACTGGACTTTCGGCATGTTGCCTTTTCCTTTCTTGACTTATCTCTCGATAGGTAGCTCACACGCTCCTTTGCTGGGCATTTTACCATAAGCTCATTATGCAGTAATGCATTGATTTGAGGATATGGTGTTGGTTGCATGGCTACAGTATATTATAGCTGCGGCTCTGTGTCATGCTATTGTGCCTGATATCCACTCGTAATTTCCTGGCGGGCCTGCGGCCCGCTTGGGGAGGAAGGAGTGAGCGAGGACACCTCGCGCTCCGGCAGGGGACTGCGTCCCCTGCACCCCTGCTTGATGAGTGGATGTCAGATATGCTGGCGTCTCCTGCACCCCTGCTTGATGAGTGGATGTCAGATATGCTGGCGTCCCCTGCACTCCTGCTTTCTGGAAAGGATCGCCACTCAAGCATCTGTCCAAGCTGTGTCAAGGCATAAGCTGGCGTCCCCTGCACCCCTGCTTTCTGGAAGGGGTCGCCATCAGTATGATCACCTGGATAATGTATGGTAATATGTTATGCAATGAACGTCTCTCTTCGCGGTGGATGAGTTCATTTTTACATTTGGAAGCTGCTCCGCAATTTTAACAAGGCATTTCATGAATCCTTTCCCACGTACAAGAAAGAAGGTCGCCTTGATCAGGTGTTTCTGTACGGGAGGTGTGCTTGAAACAACTGAATGCTGTCAGTCTTCGAGTAGTGCTTATCGCTATCGTGGTTGTCTTACCCGCTGTCGCCTTTCTCTGGCTGCACCTGGCAAGCCCTTCTGATGGCGCACGGATGGAACCGGGACTAGCCGTCTGGAGATCTGATGGAGTCGTTCTTACAGCTCTCGGTGTGCAAGCCAACGGGCTTCGCCCGGGGGATGTACTTGTCGCTGTCGATGGGACGAGTGTAGAGTCATGGGCGAAGAGGCTGTTTGACCTCCGCGTCTCGCGCCCACAATGGCACTTTGATCAGACTGTCACCTATACGGTCGTACGACAGGGACACCAACTCAACATCCCGGTGTCGCTCGGGCACTACCCTTTGAGTGGCATTCTGTTGGAGGATTGGGGGACGATTCTCTATGCGCTGGTGACGCTCCTGGTGGCCATGTTCGTTTTTCTGTACCGTCCTAACGATCGACAAGCCAGACTGCTGCTGCTGGGCGCATCTAGTCTCCTGGCGGCGACAACCTGGTCATTCGGCCTGCAAGTAAGCGATCTCGCCGATGGAATAGGTTTCTGGCTCTACCAGGCCACGACCTACGGTGGTTACCAACTCTTCTGGGCGGCAGGACTGCACTTCAGCCTGGCTTTTGCGTACCCACACTCGCGCCTCTTAGACAAGCGCTGGCTTATCTGGCTCATCTACGTGGCCCCCTTTGCACTCTATCCTGTCACCCTCGCGACTACGCGGGTTGGCGCGGTGAGCACACTGGAGTGGCTGGGACGATGGGCATCAGGTCAGGGTATCATTACTCTCGTGTACCTGCTTTTATCCCTGGTCGCGTTCTTCCGGGGCTATCGAGCCAGCCGGGATGCTGTTACACGCCAAAAGCTCCGCTGGGTAGTGTTTGCCGGTCTGGTGTCGGGAATCAGTGGGATCATCTTGTGGGTACTTCCTACAGATATCCTGGGATTCCCAATTATCAGTAACAATGTACTCGGACTTCTGGTCGTGCCATTCCCCCTCTCTATCGCTATTGCTATCTTGCGCCATCGTCTCTTCGATATTGACATAATTATCCATCGCACACTGGTCTATAGCATACTGTCCGGGGCGCTTGCTCTGGTCTACTTTGGGAGTGTGGTCATGCTGCACTTCCTCTTCGGTGGACTCACCGGTCAAAACAATGGCCTGGTAATTGCCGGTTCGACCCTGGGGATTGCAGCCCTGTTTCAACCATTGCGGAGATACATTCAGGCAGTTATTGATCGTCGCTTCTACCGGCATAAGTACGATGCGGCTAAAACGCTGGAGGCCTTCGGCGCAACCTTACGCAACGAGGTGAATTTGAACACGCTGCGTGAGCAGTTGGTGGCAGTGGTCGAGGAGACGATGCAGCCGGCGCATGTCTCGCTGTGGTTGCGCAAACCTGAAAAGCCTGGAGAACGGAACACTCGGCTGCTTCCAAGCATCGATGAGGAAGAGAGAGTATTGTAATAATGGGAAGTGCGTTCTGACAATCCCATTAGCAAGATGAAAAGGAAGTCCTGAGAGAAACCACAGCAGTTCTGTTTCATCATGAACTACCGCACCTAGTGCGTGACCTAAGCGTATCCATGCTTCATGGATATTGGCTTCCATGGCTTTGAGCAAGGGGGAGAGCGATAAATCATCGATTAGCTCTTGCATCGTTTCCTGTCCCTTCTTTCTGCATACCTCTGGGATGTTCCATGACGCTCTTATGGCAGTCATCATAGCACCTTTTCCTGACATCTTCTGACAGGATTAAGCCAGGAGAGCAACATGCATTTGCATTTCCGCTCGCTTTCACATATAATCTCAACACTTTTAGAAGTTGAGGAATGTATCCATCAGTGATCTGTTCGATCACACTTGTGAAACGAGGTTGAGATATGTTGGAAAAAAGTCCAAAGCGCACAGAGATAGTGCTACGCTGTGAGTGCGGGGTGATTGCAGGTGTGACCTCTGGGAAAACCGTGTGCAGCCAGGGGCATCCAATGACGCTCTATTGGTCTACACTTCAGCGCTACCTCACGCCAGAAGAACGGAAACGCTTTGGTTTCCAGCCTAGTTAGCAAGGGGATTGTCGTATTACAATGTGGTCAGAAGGGGACACAGAGAAGATTGAGTCATGAATAGTGTGGTAGACTACTTTCGAGGGTGAGAGGACCAGAACCACTCGCTGCCGGAGCTGCTCTCACACCCTGTCAGTACCTCTGCACGGAGCAAGGGTATCTCGCAGAGAAAAGGAGATATTTGAAGTATGAGTAGCACGACTGTGATCTATCCTATCGTCACCGCCCTGGTCAAGGCCGAAGAGATCATAGGACCAGAGAGAGCCTGGCAAGCAGTCAATAGTACACAAGCCCTCTTTCTCAGCGAGTTCTTTGCGTCCTGTCGCCAGGAGAGCCTCTCAATCGCTGAGATCGAGAGCATCGCCTCCTTCACTGCCGATGACATCAACCGCTTCCTGCGGGAGCGAGGGTTCAGGATTCAACTTGCACCTTTACAGCGCGGCGGTAACGGGAGGGAACTCGGGATCGCCAGTGTGCTGGATCTCCTGGTCGACTGGTTCAGGCCGGGGACGGGAACCATAGTCAGGGGGCAGGATGGGAAGTTCTATCCCGCAGCTCACCTGGGGGGAGCAGGGAGCAGCTTCCATCAGGCTGCTCATCACCGCTATCCTGTCGCGCAACTGCAAACGGTATCTGGTGACCTGGTCTACCTGACCAGACTCGAGAGTGCTCCCGCAGATTTTGACCTGCTGTACTATGCGCAGCAGCTCTCAGGCTCACTCCAGCCCATCTATGAGTACGGCGGCGTCGTCTTTCCGATGGTCGACCTGAAACAAGAAGTGGATATCAGCTGGCTCCTCAATCTGAAGACCACCAGTGCCAAAGGCGAGCCTGTCAAGATCACGCAGGCGCTCCAGGAGACGCATCTAGCGATGAACCAGGAGGGTGCTCGTGCGAAGAGCGCTGTCGCTCTAGAGGTGCGGATAACCAGCACCTACTCCAAAACTGATCTGGTGATCGATGGGCCCTTCCTCGTCTGGTTCCAGCGCCCCGGGCTCACGAAACCGCTCTTCGTTGGGTATATTACAGAGGAAGACTGGAAAAACCCCGGCGAGATCAAGGGAGCATAGCTTCGTCACTAAGGAAAGCAACAGAAAGGAGTTCAGGCACATGGTCGCGCTCTCCATCATGATCGAGGGACAAAATGGCCTCACCTGGCCGCGATGGAAACAAGTCGTCAGAGAAGTAGAAGACCTTGGTTTCGCCGGGCTGTTTCGCTCTGATCACTATAAGCACGCGCAGCCGCCAGACGACGAGTCGCTGGAACTGATCGTTTCGCTCACCTACCTGGCGGATCATACCAGGCGTCTCCACTTCGGGTCATTGGTCGCGCCTGTCTCGTTTCGTGACCCGGCACTGCTGACACGGCAGGCGGTAGCACTGGACGATCTGAGCGGAGGTCGTTTGATCCTGGGGGTAGGGGCGGGCTGGCAGGAACGCGAACATCACCTTTTTGGGTATACCCTCGGAGATGTGCCCACCCGCATGGCGCGCCTGGAGGAAGGGCTTGAGGTCATCACACGACTGTTGCGCAGCGAGGAGCCGGTTACCTACGAGGGCAGATTCTTCCATTTGCGCGGCGCAGACCTGTTACCGCACCCTGGGCGTTCTGGAGGCCCTCCCATTCTAATAGGCGGCAACAGTTCTACATACACCTTGCCGCTCGTCGCGCGCTATGCTGACCTTTGGAACGCGAACTTTCTGACACCTGATACGTTCCAGAAACGCTCGGCGACGCTCGATCGATTGCTGCGTGCAGCCGGGCGCAATCCAGGTGATGTCCGGCGTACCGTGATGCTGGGCTTGTTTTTCGCACGCGATATGAGCGAGCTTGAGCGCCAGCTTCGAGAGACACCGGGATTCACTGGCCAATCCCTTGAGAGCTTCATCGAAGCGTTGAAAGCCAGCGAAATTGCCATTGCCGGGACGCCCGATATGATTCTCGAGCAAATCCACGCTTATGAACAGGCGGGTGCCGAAGAAGTGATGCTGCAATGGCTCGACCTGGATGATATGGAGGGGCTGCGGGCGTTCGCCGCGAGCGTGTTGCCACACGTGTAGTGGAAGGGTTACCCATCATCATTTTGATGGTGTTCATGCTCGGCCACCTGCCGCAGCTTATGCTGCACGTGCTCTCACTGCTGGGGGGAGCATTCGTGGTGTACCTTGGCATAGAGACGATGCGCGGCATAAAGTCTCACATAGCCGTGGATAAGGAAGTACGCCCGGGACGGGTGCTGCTGCCTGCAGTTGCGACTAATTTCATGAATCCCCATCCCTATCTCTTCTGGGCTACCGTGGGAGGTACGCTGCTCCTGCAAAGCTTCGCCACGGCCGGAATTGCAGCATCTGTTGCGTTCGTTGGCAGCCTGTACGCGCTCCTGGTGGGGACGAAACTGGGCATTGTTTTGCTGGTGAGCCGCAGCCAGAGCTGGCTGAAGGGGCGCACCTATCGTGCCATGCTCACTGGCAGCGGCCTGCTGCTCATCGGGCTGGGTTTACTGCTGGCCTGGGAAGGCGTGCACTATTTCCTTTAGGCCGGACGGGTCTCAGGACGTGAACTTGAACGATTGCAGCATAGGCTGGAACGCGCTGTTATTGGCGATATCAAAGACTTGCTGACCGGTCAGGTAAGCAATCTCAAAGCCCATGGAGGTTGGTAAGCCAGCAGGATGATTATCGGCAATGACGACGATTTTCGCCGTCACCGCCGAGGTTTGCCCCTTGGGCACAATATCGCCGGTCGCCGATCCCTGGCTCCAGCTGTCGCCACCCACCGTCGTGGTTGGAGCTACGTTCTGCATTTGATAATTTTTAGCCTGTGATTTGAATAATTGCAGGCCAATACTCACTTGAGTATCAGCGGTGACTACTCCGCCAGGATTGGGAGTTGCCTTAACGCTCAGGTAGGCGATGCCATGCGGATCGGCGAAAGTGACAAGGCCGCTACCTCCCTGGGTTACGGTCCAGCCCTGTGGATAGCCGATGGTATAGCCAGCGCCTGTATATGTGACCAGTTTAGACGCGGGAATAATTGGCGGAGCGGTGGGAATAGGTGGCAGATTCGACGTTGGTGTTGGAGTCGGTGCAGCAGTGGTCCCGCCTCCGAGTTGGCAAGCGACTAGCAGGAACGAGAGAAAGAGGCTATAGGATAAGGCGATCAACCAGTGCAAGAGACGTTTGATGTGCGGCAACATAGGCGTAACCCTCTCCAGTATTTCAGATTTGCAGCCAGGCATTTCAGCAGGCTGAGTAAGGAAATGTGTGGCTTGCGCCGCCATTATAGCATAGCGGGATAGTTAGACATACTAGGGTTTTTCGCCCCAGACTGTGAGCGGGAACATCAGGCCACGGAAGTCATTTTTCATCATTTCGAAGGTCATCTGCTGGTAGAGCTGATCCAGTTCTTCTTGCGTGGCGACCGCCAATCTGACGATAAAGGGCTGGAATAATTTGAAGACGGCTGCGGCATCGCGACGAAAGCCCTCGTAGACTTCGCTCCCACTTGAGTAGTCGATCACATGCGACTTGTGCTTGATGTTGACGCAGCCTGAATCGAGTAAGAAGCGTCCCAACATGGGCAGGACGCCGGTAAAGCGCCCACTCTGGGAAAAACTTTCTCCCTGTACTTTGAGCGCGCGGATGAGTATGGAGTTCAGGCTCTCCAGGGCAGGACTGCTGCTGTAGTACCACCACTCACTTTCCGTGAGGCGGATGATGCCTCCTGGGCGTGTGATGCGATGCAGTTCCTGCACGAGCTTCGGCCAGACTGCCGCGGGGAGAAAATTGAGGAAGCGAGCATTGACCAGGTCGAACGAACTGTCGGGAAAATTGAGCGGCTGCAGGATATCCATCACCTGAAAGCTGAGATTGTGCAAGCCCTGTACCCGCGCGAACGCATTTGCATAGTCGATCATCGCCCGGCTGATGTCGAACCCCACTACCTCGATCTCGGGATAGGCAAAGGCCACTTCTTGCGCCCAGCCACCAGGCCCACAGGCGACATCGAGAATGCGCTGGATGCCAGAGAGGTTTTCCCGTTCAGAGAAGAGGCCGCCCATCCCCCTGGTGATGAGACGGTCCTGGTCGAGTAAGCGCGCCGTTTCTGCTCCGCTCTCGGGGTTGTTAAAATAGACGTTCTTGCTATCGGGTGGATCGACTGGTGCGGTCATGCTAAGGCTCCTTTCGCTCCGCTGCCAACTCTGCCTCAACTCTAGCCGTCCTGGCTCGTTCTTTTGCTGTCATGGTCCTATTTTAACAGCCTCTGCAATACCTGGCCTGAGCAGTTACATCTATCAAAAGCGACGATGGACCTGGAAGAAAAGCCAGGCCAGATAAGAAAGAAGAGAACGCACCCTCTGCCTAAAAGTGCATTCTCTTCGTTCTTGCCTATGCAGGAGCCTATGACTCTACTACCCCTTATTCGCCAGAAGCCGCGACTGCAGCAGGTTCGCCCACATCTTCAGCCGCAGGCCTGCCCGCGTACTCCCTGCCTAGAAGGGCAGTAGCGATGAGCGAGACTGCCGCCATGAAAATGATGTACACGGCGACCAACGTGTAGGTTGGTGCGCCAGCACCAATCAGGCCCGCGGAACCCGCCACCAGCGCAGTGGCGATGATGGGAGCAGGTCCGCCCGCAGTGACGGACGCGAGTTGATACCCGATCGACGCGCCACTGTAGCGCAGCCGGGTGCCGAAACGTTCCGCGATCAGAGCTGCCTGTGGTCCATACAGCCAGTCATGGCACAGGCTTACAGAGAGCACCATCGCGATGACTACAACTACAGGAATCCTCGTTTGCAGAAGGAGAAAGTAAGGATAGGCAAAGACTGCCATCACCACGCAGCCAATCATGTACCAGCGCTTGCGCCCAACACGGTCAGAGATGCTACTGTAGGTTGGCATCATCACAAAACTGAAGAAGGCTGTAACGATGATGCCCAGGTACAGTAAGCCAGAACTCAACTTCAGTGACTTCACACCGTAGGAAAGGATGAAGGTCGTGAAGATATAGAAGGGAGCCTGCTCACCCGAACGCAACAGGGCAGCCAGGATAATCTCGCGCCAGTAGTGGCGGAATACCTCCCCCAACGGGACGCGGGAGATCCTTCCCTCCTCCTTCAGCCGCCTGAAGGCTGGAGTCTCCAGGATGCGCAATCGGATGTAGAGGCCGACGAGAAGCAACAGAACGCTCAAGAAGAAGGGGATACGCCAGCCAATGCTGCTGAAGGCGGCACCTGGGAAGAGCGCCTGGAAAATTAAGAGAGCCCCGGCGGCAAGGGCCAGGCCGATAGGCACACCCGTCTGTGGCCAACTCGTCCAGAAGCCGCGCCGCCGATCATCGCCATATTCCTGGGACAGCAGTACGGAGCCACCCCATTCACCACCTACCCCCGCGCCTTGCAGGAAGCGCAAGATAGAGATCAGGATAGGAGCCGCCAGGCCGATCGAGGCATAGCCGGGAACCAAACCCATCAACGCCGTGGCAATGCCCATGAGCAGCAGGGTTGAGATCAGCGTCGATTTCCGCCCCACGCGATCACCAAACCAGCCAAAGAAGGCGCCGCCGATGGGGCGCGCGGCAAAACCTACAAAGTAGGTCGTGAATGAGGCGATGGTACCGGCGACTGGACTGAGTTCCGGGAAGAAGAGTTTCGGGAAGACGGTTGCGGCAAGGAAGCCGTACAAGAAGAAATCATACCATTCGATAGCCGTGCCAACGGTGCTAGCACCGAGAATGGGGAGCATGCTCCGCACAGTTACGGAGCCTCTTTCTGAGGTAGTTGCCATACATCCTCCTGAATGATGATAAGAGCCGAATAAGCACAGTAACGTACTACGTGGTCCAACAGGTCCTAGAGATGGCGATGGTGAGAACAGCCGCCTAGCAATAACGATCAAAAGCAAGCGGCTCCAATCGCGTCGCACCTGTTCCCTCGTCATTGAGGGTCAACGAGATCATGCGCAGGCAGTAGGGTACGCGTATGGCTCCAAATAGGCAACCGGAACAGGATTGCACATGCCCCTGAAGGGCATTCAGCTATCCTTGTAGATAGTATGGACTAAATCGTGCTATTTTGCAAGATAGTGTATCTGGCGGTTCTGTCCTACTGGCCTTATCGGCTGCGTCCTCATGACAGCAGAGGAGTTGTCACGAGGCAGATTGTTGTACTTGTGACAGAACTGCATCTACTTGATCGAGGAGACGTTGGGTATTCGCAAAGCCGTAGTTCACCGCGTGTGCTCGGCCCCTGGCATTCAGAACGACTGTGGTTGGAAGTGTGAGGACATGATAGCGCTGCAGCAGTTCAGGAGAGGTAGGCGCGTCAACTTCTACTACGGCCACATTAACGCCGTGGATCTGCTGCACACGCCGGAGCGCGGGGGCCTGTAGTTGATGGCATTGTTTGCAGTCAGCGCTACTGAATGCCAGGATGCGCACCGGGGACGTGCCAGAGTCTATGCTCTCGCTCCCGGTACCAGCTCGTTCCATCAAAGGGGGAGCGGCAAGCGCTCTCTCGCGTTGTATCTCTATGAAGCGCCGCCCTGACCAGACCGATAGCCAGAGCAGCAGGCTGACGAGAAAGAGCACCCCTATGCGTGCTATGATGTCCGGCATCTCATACCCCTCGCCAGTGGAAGCCGCCTTCGTAGCGCACGCGAGGCATGAACCCGGCACGTCCCAGGTAATAGTACACCAGGCAACCAGCGCAGAAGCCGATGACCAGGTTAATACCTGCCAGCACGAAGACGATGAGAACGAGGGCCCAGCCCAGTAGCGCTGCTTTGGTCAGGAAGAGGACAAGGCTCGCGGCGATGAGAAAGGCTGCGCCAATGCCCTGCGCGAAACGATGGGGCGCAGGATCGTCTTCGACGACGCGCGGCTGCCACAGGCGCAAGGGAATTACTACGCTCTGGTAGAGCAGCCGAAAGGGGCTTGCCACAGGCAGTAGTGCACTCAGCAGTAATATGACTGCAGCGATGAGGACGATTACCGGCTGGGCAGTGAGAAAGGCGAGGCCGGTGAGCGCAACCGTACCACCCTGGGAAAACTTGGAAAGGTGCGTATCGACACGTGGCACTGCCATGATAGCAGGGGATGGCGTCTCCATTGAGTAGCTGTCCTTTCAGATCAAGTGGAACTCTGTCTCTTCTATGACAATACGCTTGCGCTATCGAGGCGAAAGCGCCAATGTGTACTAAGTTTATCAACAAACTTAAGTCGCTTTTTCATTGTAATGCCTGGATGAGTAATCTGTCAAGGAAAGGCCACTGAGATCCACTTATAATGCTTCTGGCGGGCCTGCGGCCGCCCTGAGAGAAGGGAGTGTGGCGAGGACACCTCGCGCTCCGGCAAGGGACTGCGTCCCCTGCACCCCTGCTTGATGAGTGGATGCCAGAAGGCCAGCCTTGCGCGGGAAGTGTGAGATGGGTCATAATATGTCATAAGTGTTGAGCGGCACTACGCTAAAGCTGGAGGAGCTATCATGACCGAATCGCGCTTCGACATCGGAATGAAGGTCCGCAAGGAGGTGCTTGGAAGTAAGCACGTCGAGGGTGCGCAGGCGCGCACCAGCGAGTTCGATGCCGATTTCCAGCGCTTCATCACGGAGACAGCCTGGGGCTTCCTCTGGGCCCGACCTGACCTGGACCGGCGCACGAGAAGCCTGGTCACGATTGCCATTCTGGCGGCGCTCGGCCGTGAAGAACTGATGGTGCACCTGCACGCCAGCCGCAATACCGGGGTCGATCCGCACGAAATCGCGGAGGTGCTGCTCCACGTGGCCGTGTACGCAGGCGTTCCCGCGGCTAATGCCGCGTTCTCGCTGGCAAAGCAGGAGTTCGATCAGCGAGAGAGCGCTACGGAAGAGGGAGATCCGGCACAGACCAGTCAGGAGGATACATGAACCATACCACTATTGGCGAAATCGTGCGGGGGGATCGGGAGGTTTTCCCGCCCTACCTGTATGAAGCCTATCAATCCACGCGGCGGCGGGCGCCAACGCTTCCGCTCATCGATGTGCCACTGACGCTCTCGGAGTTGACCGGTCCCGGAAGCGCCATCAGTGCTATCACAGCGGAAGACGCCGACCTCACTCGCAACGCCGGGACCGGCGGCGAGGCTATTGGACAGCGCATCATTGTGACCGGCCGCGTGCTCGACGACCGTGGGGCTGCGGTGCCGAACACGCTCCTGGAGATCTGGCAGGCCAATGCCGCCGGCCGTTACCTCCAGAAACGGGATCAATGGCCGGGGCCGCTCGATCCGCATTTCCTGGGCATGGGCCGCTGTTTGACGAATGAGGATGGGGTCTACCGCTTCCTGACGATTCGTCCGGGGGCGTATCCCTGGAAGAACCACCCCAACGCCTGGCGTCCGGCCCACATCCATTTCTCGGTGTTCGGCCCGTCCATGCTGTCGCGCCTGGTGACACAGATGTATTTTCCCGACGACCCGCTGCACCAGCTCGATCCCATTATGAACGCGGTGCCGACAGAGCAGGCGCGTAAACGTCTGATCGCTGCATATGACCACAGCGTGACCGAGCCGGAGTGGGCACTCGGCTATCGCTGGGACATCGTGGTGCGCGGACCCTATGCCACGCCGTTCGAATCGAAGGAGGACGGGCGATGAACAAACTCCTCCTGAGCAGTGCGCAAACAGTAGGCCCATTCTTCGAGCCAGCTCTGCTGCGCGAGGACGCACGCCGCAACGTGCTGACCCTTCCGGAGACGTCCGGTGAGCGCATTCGTATCGAAGGGCGCGTCCTCGATGGCGACGGGGCAGCAGTGCCTGATGCAATGGTCGAAATCTGGCAGGCGAATGCACATGGCCGCTACAACCATCCTGCAAATCAGGGGCCAGCGACACTGGACCCATCGTTCCTGGGGTTTGGCCGCTCTGGCACGGACCCGGACGGAAGTTACTGGTTCGAGACGATCAAGCCGGGCCCTGTCGCATTCGATAGGGAACGGCTGCAGGCTCCGCACATCTGCGTCACCGTGTTTTCCCGTGGGCTGCTCAACCACCTGGTGACGCGCCTGTACTTCGAAGACGAGCCAGCTAACGCGCTTGATGCGGTACTGCAATGTGTTCCCGAAGACCGGCGGGCAACGCTGCTGGCCAGGCGCGAGCCCGCTGGCGCGGTGGTCGTCTACCGCTTTGATATCATTCTGCAAGGTGTGAACGAGACCGCGTTTTTCAACGTTTGATGGAGCAAGTCAGATGACCTCTTTCCTTTCGCTGCATGATGCCGTCGCGGAGTACGTCCAGGATGGTATCACCGTTGCCATGGAAGGCTTCACTCACCTGATCCCATTCGCCGCAGGTCACGAGATCATCCGGCAGCGCAAGCGTGACCTGTGCCTCGTGCGGATGACGCCCGATTTACTCTATGACCAACTCATTGGCATGGGATGTGCGCGCAAGCTTGTCTTCTCCTGGGGCGGCAATCCGGGCGTAGGGATGCTGCACCGGCTGCGCGACGCGGTTGAGAACGGGTGGCCGCAGCCACTGGAGTTGGAGGAGCACAGCCACGCGGCGATGGCCAATGCCTACGCGGCCGGTGCAGCAGGTTTGCCCTGCGCAATCTTCCGGGGGTATCAAGGTTCTGACCTGGTGGGGGTCAACCCGCGTATCCGGTTTATCGAATGTCCCTTCACCGGTGAACGGCTTGCCGCCGTTCCCGCCATCCGACCGGATCTCACGATCATTCACGCGCAGCGAGCGGACCGCGCGGGGAATGTGCTCATCGAAGGGATTATCGGGGTGCAGAAAGAGGCCGCGCTCGCGGCGACCCACGTGATAGTGACCGTAGAGGAGATCGTCGACGACCTGCGCGTTCCGAGTCCGAACGCCGCGGTGCTGCCGCATTGGACGATCAATGCTATCGTCGAGGCGCCAGGAGGCGCGCACCCATCCTATGCCCACGGCTATTACCGGCGCGATAACGCCTTCTACACCACCTGGGACGGGATCGCGCGGGAGCGCGAGTCGTTTCTCGGCTGGATGCGGGGGCATGTTCTTGCCGCCGATGTGGGTAACAGGCGTGCCAGTGCGTCAGACTTGTAGTCTGAGGAGGAGCCATGAACTATTCGACAGTGGAAATGATGGCCGTGGCGGCCGCGCGGGTGCTGAAGAACAAGGACGTGTGCTTCGTCGGCATTGGGGCGCCATCGGTCGCCTGCAACCTGGCGCGGCTCACACATGCCCCGGACATCAC
>WNGH01007468.1_pt1 | contig 20636 bp, 15 predicted proteins | sample 5400631 | NCBI WGS metagenome assembly WNGH01 (sample SAMN13153373, study PRJNA577476) | soil metagenome | isolation source: 115 cm soil or saprolite under Garry oak tree replicate 1 | place: USA:California | collected 2016-06-15
CAGCCGGTACTCTCCGCAACGGTTGGTGAGGAGGGGTAACGGCCTCCATACCTATCCCATAAGTGCTCAGCTAGAGCACTGGACTCCCTGAGGGAGATGGTGCCGCACTTAGGCAGCGGGCGGACCGGGATTGCCGTATTGTATATGAGTCTTCAGGTACGATTGCCCTTTGGATCATTATGACGCCAGCGATTCTCTCTTATGCCCAATCCCTTAGAGCAATCGACGAATCAATCGAGCTGCTGGCTACTATATCGTTCGAGTTAACCAAAATCGGTTAAGATTCGCAGTGCATGTGACGGCCAGTAACTCGGCAAAGGTAGAACGTTTGAAGAAAAGCTTAATGAAAAGAATCGCTGGAATGATATCGACGTCGAATGAGAGGCGGAAAAATGGCTTAGTTGTTGGGAAACAGTTAACCGCTTCGGAAGTCTCCCAGCTACATACTCAGAAGCAGCATGACAAGGACCATGTCATGCCCGAAGCTCACAAACTTTCGCAAGTTCTTCGGCTCGTCGACGACCATCTGGCTCAGTCGCAAAGACTCAAATCTTCAAGCTCGGGGCATCATGTACAACCGGCACTTTGGATTCCTGGAATCACCCTTTAGCATTACCCCCGACCCGCGTTTTTTTTACGCCAATCCAGTTTACCTGGAGGCCTACGCCAATCTCCGGTACGGCATCGACGCAAAAAAAGGCTTCATTGTTATCACCGGCGAAGTAGGAACAGGAAAAACCACGCTGTTGCGTAAATTAATGCGTGAGTTGGAGAGCACCATCCATTTCGCCTTCATCTTTAACACTGATCTCACTTTCAACGAGGTGCTCCGGGTCACATTGCGCGACCTGGGCTTATCGACGCAAGGAAAAGACCGATTGGCGATGGTTGATGAACTCAACGCCTATCTGATCGAGGAGCTTGAGAAGGGCCATATCGTCTGTCTGCTGATAGACGAAGTCCAGAATCTGAGCGATGAATCGCTCGAAGGACTAAGGCTCCTTTCTAATCTCGAGACCGATAAAGAAAAGCTTCTGCAAATCGTGCTGATGGGCCAGCCCGAGCTCAACGCCAAACTAGATAAGCCGAGTCTACGCCAGCTCAAGCAGCGAATCGCAATTCAATGCGAGATCGCCCCCCTTAAGGAGAATGAGGTCGGTTCCTATATCAATTTTCGGCTCCGAGTTGCCGGCTATGAAGGTAAGAATCTGTTCGATCGCGAGGCTCTTCAGAATATCGCCTTCTATTCGAAGGGCATCCCGCGGCTGATCAACATCCTCTGTGACAATGCCCTACTTATCGCTTTTGCAGCGTCTCGAAAAACTGTTTCGGCACATATGATCAGAGAAGTGGCTGGCGATCTCAGGTTAGAATCGGAAGCCGAACGTACCGAGGCGAAAAACACTTTTACTGTATCGGTATCTAACGCCGAACGGGAAACACCCATTCGTGAAGCACCCAACCGGGTTTCTCAGCACAAAGTGAGAAACATGGTAAGAGCTGGAGTTGGAACCTTCTTAGTCATGCTCGTTTTTGTCGTCACAGTCTCCGTTACCGATCCTCAAAGCTTTTTCACGATTGCTGCGAGATCTCTTGATCTCTTTAAGCATAATTTAAACCAATGGGTTCTGCTCGTTACTCGCCAAAAAATCATCCCACAAAAAGTCAATGCAGAAGCCGAGAATGCGGGACTCAAGAACGCACAAATCGAGTTCAAATGGAAGGAGCACCGGGTCATCATTCAATATGGCTCCACTATCTACAAAATCGCGAGTGATGCCTATGGAGTTAACGCAGTTCTCGGTATGGACCTTATCAAAGAGTTCAATCCTCAAATCCAGAACCTAAATTCGGTCTCCGCAGGGCAGGAGCTCTTGCTCCCTGTTCTCACGCCGGAAACATTGTTACGGCAGCAACCCGACGGTTCGTATCGTCTTATCGTAGCATCGTTTCTCAGCCGAACAGGAGCCGATGAAGCCGCCGGCCGCATAGGCAAGAGAGGCTATCAAGTCATAATCATACCGAAAAGAGTTTCGAACGATCTCTTGTTGCAGCGGCTTGAAATTGGCGGTTTGAAAAACCTCGAAGAGGCCACTCAAACCTTGGAAACCGGACTAAAGAACCAATGGCTTACATTCGCTCGCAAACCACGGCATGGGGACGGAAGTCAGGCGGATAAAAGGTATTAGTCGTCGGAGCTCCCGTGAGCAACGTGTATGATGCGGTGATGGGAGGGCAAAGAATCTCCCGTGGCCTGAACCGCTCGTCCACCTCAGCGCAGGCTAGATCTACATAGGATGCTTGTGACTGCATCCTTGCATCTTTGCCTCCCGTCATCCTTCGCATGTAATTCTCAGGTGCGACTTTGTCGTCTCTCAAACCCACGAACTTCGAGTGTCTCAGGTGACCGTCGGGCGTCCACTCGGTAAACTCTATCTGCGCGACCAACTCGGGTTTGAGCCACCGGCTTTTTATTTCTTCCTTCGTTAGTGCCCATTGCGTGCGGATAGAGACAAGTGCCGGAGCCGCAACGTATCTAAGATTAAGTGGAGAGGCGAATTGTTTACGCGTCTTCGCGATGACAAAGGCTAACATGTATGCCAGAAAAGCCAGACCATACCTGCACACTGGACAAACCGGCGACTGTGCCCGGTGTCAATATCACCGACTATTCCCCCTGCTTCCCTGGACCACTCATCTCGGGTCTCTTTTTCCCTGGCCGTCCCTTTGCTCTTCGCCATGGCCCATGAGTGCATCGTCGTGGCTGCCATTGCCTTTCGGAATACCCGCGACGGACACGCAAACAGAGCAAGAGATTCTCGGGGCGGTTGAGGTGGCCACCGGAGGCAAGGAGCGTAGCGAAACTCTATGGCGACTCGTGCTTTTTTATCAAGAGCAAGCGAAGCGCAGTGACCTCGCTGTGGCACTTCTTGAGCTAATGATCCAGGAATCCTCCGATGATACGGAATCTACAGCTATCATTTACTTCGTCCTTGGGCGGATCGCTCAGGCGGATGAGAAATGGACATTAGCTTTGGAGCACTACGAAAACGGTCTATGTCTGCTGCCGAAACAACGCGAGACAGCGTATTTCCTCCGTAATAATGCGGGCTACTGTTTGAATGCGCAGGGACTTTATAGCGCAGGTGAAAGGTATTGCCAGTGGGCGATTGAGATTGATTATAAACGGCCGGACGCATTCAAGAATCTTGGAATAAGTTTGTATGGCCAAGGTGACCTTAAGGGCGCGGCTTGGCTCTGGGTACAAGCAATCAAAGTTGATCCCTCTAATCCCGAGGCGCGAAACCTTCTCAAGCGGTTGCTGACGAACCATCCTGCTTTAAAATCGGAGTGCGCTTGGATTCAGCAGGAGTTAAAGGACTTCAGGAAAATAATTCAAAGCTGATTTGCCTTTCGAATCGTCTCAGCGAGGGAATTCAAATAAACGTCAAACAAGTCACTGTCGTCGCTGAGAGACCTACCAAGCGCGATACATGACTTCTAAGATTTGCCCGTGGGTCTCCGGGTTGTCGAGCCCTCTCGCCTGGAGCTCCGCGCGGCAGATTCTCTTGCAAAAGGCGATGACGGCTTGATTGATGATCATGGCTCTGCCGTTCATCGTCCGGTGACCCGTGAGTCTGCCGTGACGAAGAAAGACGGTTTCCTCGGGGAAATAAATCAAGTCATAAAAGCCGACACTCTTGGGAATCGACGAGGCGATGCTCAGAGAAGCCTGATTATTCACGTGAATGTCGGCCTGCAAAGCCTTCGCCGCGCTGTTTTTGGAATCTGGTTTTCCGTACTCCGACTCGGGCACGGCAACCGCATGCGCCGGCGCGAGGGCGGAGTAGGGCTCCAGGGTTGCGATGTCGCCGTTTTTGAGCCTGCGCAGACCTCCTTGGCCTTTAGTGGTGCTGTTGACAATGAGGCCAACTTGAGGGGCCCAGGTTGATAATTCCGATTCGGCCACCGCGCGGGCAGGGCGCCCATTCTTACGAATCTCGGATGCTAACGCCTGGGCGTGCTCGAGGTTGCGGTTGCATATGAGGAGTTCCCGCTCTTTCAAGAGTTCGCTAACGCGGAAAGCGACGGCGCGAGCGGCACCGCCGGCGCCGAGGAGCAACCCGTCCATACCGGCGAGAGATTCAAGAAAACTATTTTTTTCTCCGGGCTGCGTTTTTAAGATGCTTTCTACAAAACCTTCCCCATCGGTGTTGTAGCCGATCAATCGGCCGTTTTCCGCGCGGACGATGGTGTTTACGGCTTGGACGCGGGCCGCGCCCGGGTCCAGTTCGTCCAGATATTCCATGATTCTGAGCTTGTGCGGAACCGTGACGTTGACGCCCAGCACACGCTCCGAAGCCCGCATGGCCGCTGCCAGGTCTTTCAGCCGCCGTTCTTCGACGTCGAAGGGCAAATAGATCGCGTTCATGCCCAGGTGACGAAATGCCGCGTTCCACAGGGCGGGGCTCTTAGAGTATAGGGAGGGTGCGTCGCCGATGACACCCGCAATGCGACGGTCACCGATGGCGACCGGGTCTATTTGATTGGCGATACAGGTCCGAATCGCGGCTATGTCGTTTTGAGAGGCCATCGAGCGCGGCTCCGGAATATCTCAGAGTTATATCCCGGGCCGCATTTTCGCAACTGACGGAAGGAACGAAAAACTAAAGGCGGCGTTTTAGTGAACGGGCTTAATCGCCAGTTTATCTTCAGAATAACAGAGCAACGATTTCTTATCGTTGACGACGGTTTCGAGCACAACGTCGCGTCCCCACAATTGGCGGAGATACTGAAGGGTTTTCTCGGCGTACTCGATTTGGAGATCGCGGCCGTCGTGGTAGTGCTTGAGAAAAAGGCTACGATTGTTGTTGTAGTCGGCGTCTTCGACTTTGATGACCGGAATCGTTCCCGTGCCGACGTTTTGCAGTAATGTATCTTTGATCGCCTGCCAGTTCTCTTGGTCGGCGACGCGGCTCACGACCTTTTCGTTGCCACGGGACTGATACTCGAAAAGATTGAGTTCACGGATGAGCTCCTCGGTGAGATAGCGGCGGAGAAAAGAACTGTCCCGCTCGACTTCGCGAACTTCTATGAGTTTTTCGCTGGCGGTTTCCTTCTTCGGTCCGAATTCTTTTACTTCCTCCGGACTCGGATGGGTCCAGCGTTTTTCTATGTCTTCCCAAACTTTCATCCCGACGTAATAGGGATTGATGCCGCCGGGGGTGGGGCTTAGGACCTGTGTATGCCGGACGAAAAATTCCAGTCTCAGGCCTTGAGGCAGATCTAAGGCTTCAAGGATGCGTTTATGCCAGAAACTGGCCCAGCCCTCATTCATGATTTTGGTTTCAATCTGCGGGATAAAATACTGCGCTTGTTCATGGACCATCGTCAGGAGATCCCTCTCCCAATCGGCTAGTTGAGGATTATGGTCGCGGATGAAGAGCAGAATATCTTCCTCCGGGTACAGCGGAACCTTATCCAGGTCGGGGGACACCCAGTCTTTACGCCGATGGATCGATTGAAACGGGTCGGTCGAAGGCTTCGAGTTTTCGAGCTTGGCTATCCTTTGTTCCGTTTCCGTTTGTTTGCGGATGGAAAGATTGCGCCGGCACTGCAGAGATAGAGCATGGGCAGCATCCAGAATGCGCTCTACTTTCTCCAGACCGATGCTCGGATCTTCAACGTAATGACGCACCCGGTTGGCGTGGGCCTTGAAAGTCTCGATGGTGAATTCCGCCCGGATCGTGCGAAACGTGAAATTGTTCTTAAAAAAATCGTTGTGGCCGTAAACGTGGGCGATCGTCAGAATCTGCAAAGCCAGGGTATTGTCGCGCATGAGATAGGCGATGCAGGGATCGGAGTTGATCACCATCTCATAGGGCAGCCCGCTCAGGCCATAATCGTAAAGCGTTTTGAGTTTTTCGTAGGCCTTACCGTAGGACCAGTGTGGGTAATGGGAGGGCATCCCGGAATAAACCATGTAGGAGAGCATCTCCTCATAATCACAGATCTCGAACTCCTGCGTGTAGGGATCCAAGCCGAACCGTTGAACCAGCTCGACGATCCGCTGATTCCATTCCTGCAGATCTTCAACGGCGTAATTTGCGGCCATAATGGAAGCGGCTAAGCTGCGTCGTCACGCACGCGGTCCTTTGCCAGAAACGTTTTAAAAGAAGGCCAGATATCTTCTTTGCGTTGAATCTGAACGGTTTGGAAGTTGGACTCTTCGATCTGAGAGAAAAACTGGATCATGCTGCTGCCGTAATAGCCCGAACCCAAGGGCTTGATCTCGCCGTAGCCAAACAGGTTCGAAACCTGAGCCAGCTCCGTAGCGGCTTTGAGCGCTGTGGCATTGTCGGATTCGAAGTTATCGCCGTCGGAACAATGAAACGCATAGACGTTCCACAGAGCCGGATGGTATCTTTCATTGATGATTTCCAGGGCTTTGAGATAGCCGGACGAAATAAACGTTCCGCCGGATTCGCCTTTGTGAAAGAATTCCTCCTCGGTGACCTCGCGCGCCTCCGTATGGTGCGCAATGAAAACGATCTCGACATTTTGATAGCGCGTCCAGAGAAATCGATAGAGCAAGAAAAAGAAGCTCCGCGCCAGGTATTTTTTCATCGTGTCCATGGATCCGGAAGTGTCCATGATACAGAGAACTACCGCGTTCGATTCGCGGCGCGTTTCTGTGACGGTATGATGATACCTTAAGTCGTCCTGGTGAAAGGGGAACCGGCGGTCCTGCGCTGCGGTGATGTCCACCCGCTGGGAGGCTTTTTTGCGTTTTACCCGCGAGCGCGCAGTGCGCTTTTTGTCCAACCGAACGCGGATGCCTTTCTTTCTGTATCCTTTCTGGCGAAGCTGCCGTTCGGTCTCCATCTGACGCAGATGCTTTCGTTCGAGGTCCGGCAATTCAAGATCCTCAAACATCACCTCGACAAGCTCGTCCAGACTCACCTCGGTTTCATAATAGTCGACGCCTGCCTGATCTCCCGCCTGGTGCCCTTGCTGACCCTCTTTGCCCTTGCCGACGGTCTGGCCGGGTTGAACTTCCCCATCGCCTCCTTGGCCGACGCCAGGGACGTTTTCGCCGTACACGAAGCGGTATTCCTTGACGCCGCGAATGGGCACTTTGATGATCCGATTATTGTCCTTGCCGATGATCGATTCCTCGGCAATGATGTCGGCGATGTTGTTGCGGATCGCCTCGCGGACTTTTTGACGATGGCGCAGGCGGTCGCCGGCGCTGCGATCACTACGCTGCCCGGATGAAGGATGATAGGGTCGAAAGATCGTTTCCACTTATGTCCAATGGCTGAAGCGATTCAAAGGGCGAAATATCCTCGCCGGCTAATCTTTCCAGAGATTATTCGCCGCGTACTTGAGGACCACGTCGACGCAGCTGGGGCAGTAGCCGTGGTCGAGAAGATTTTTCACCATCGCGTTGTACTTGTCCGACTGCTCCTCATCGCGCATTCTGGATTTGGTGATGACCCGACTCAAGTCTCTCACGGATGTGATCAGCTTTTTTTCAATCGCCTCTTTGAGTGGCTCGTAGCTCCGGTAATCGATCTTTTCTCCCCGTCGGTTGGCCGCCCACAGATAGGCAATGACTTCTTGACGGAATCCGTCGGCCGCTGAGCCGATAATAGCGATCTGCTCCTCGATGGACTTCATGAAGCCTTCGTCCGGAGCCAATTCTTCCCTGGTATTGCGATCCTTGACCTTGCTCTTGTTCACGTAGGCTTCGGCATGATCAAGATAGTTTTGGAACAACACCTCGGCCTGCTCCTGATAGGAATAAACAAACGCTCGGGTGATCTCTTTTTCGAGAATTTCCAAGTACTCCTTGTGCAGGGTGTCCTGGAGGGATTCTAAATATTGCTTCCGGGTGTCGTCCGAAAGGTCGGCTTCCTTGACCATATTGATGAAGGCTTCACGAACGTTGATGGGATTGATGCAATTGCCCGCTGTGTTGTCAGAAAGGGCGTTGTCCAATGCCTTCATGATGAAACGCGTCGAGATGCCGCTCATGCCTTCGCGTTTGGCGGACTCGCGTAACTCCTGAACATCGACTTTTTTGGTTCTGCCTTTTTCCACGACCTCTTCGCCGTTGTAGAGCCTGAGCTTGCTCATCAGATCACATTTGCTGGTGGGCTCGAGGCGGGAAAGGATGGCAAACATGGAGGCGATCTCCAGCGTATGCGGCGCCACGTGCGCGCGGAAGTCAGAATTGCGGATGATCTTCTGATAGATCTTTACCTCCTCCGACAGCCGCAGGTTGTAGGGCACCCGAACGACGACGATGCGATCGAGAATCGCCTCGTTGGTGTGGTCGGCCTTGAACTTTTGCCACTCCGCCTCGTTGGAATGGGCGACGATGACGGTATCGACGTAAACCAAACCATGCCGGCCCGGCGCTGGAACCACTTTTTCCTGTGTCGCCGTGATCATGCAGTGAAGATATTCGATCTCGTTCTTAAAGACCTCGATGAACTCGACGATCCCGCGATTGCCGATATTCAGCGCGCCGTTAAGTTCTAGGACCCGTGGATCGCCTTCGGAGTAGAGGTCCAACTTGGAAATATCTTCGCTGCCGATGAGGACGGAGGTGTCCTGGTTATTGGGGTCGACCGGGGGCACGACTCCGATGCCGATCCGCGCTCGTTTGGAGAATTCCACGGTGCCGATGGGAAACTCTTCATATCGGCCGCCAAACTCTTCCTTTAATCGATAGCGGCACACGGGGCAAAGATCACCCTCGAGGTGAACGCCCAACATCTTTTCAAATTCCTTTCTCAGGTGGCGCGGGATCAGGTGGAGTGGATCCTCGAACATCGGGCACCCTTCGATGGCGTAAAAGGGCTCGCTGTCTTCCAAGCCGCGGTGAAGCTTCTCAACCAAAGAGCTTTTCCCCGAACCAACCGGCCCCATGAGATACAAGACCTGGCGGCTCTCTTCGCCTTTGAGAGAGGCGGCGTGAAAGTAGCGCACGATCTGGGAGACGGTCTTTTCGATTCCGAAGAACTCATCCGCAAAGAAATCGTAGACTTTGATGGACTCATCTTTATAAAGACGCCTGACATGGGGATCGCCGCTGTCCTGGATATCCCGGACACCGACCTTCATAATCACGTCGTACAGTCGAGCATGGGCGAGCTTGGCGATGGAAGGATCTGCCTTGACCTCGTCCAGATACCCCAACAGATTGCCGCGCCAGGATCGCGCTTGATGAAGGTCACGGTCTTTCTTAATGAGCTTTTCAAAATCTTTGTTATTGTCCATTCCAGTGGCCTCCCCTTTCGAAATTGATTCGCACGGTTGTGTACAGCAGAACGCAAACCGAGCCGCGTGTCAGAGACGGGGTCAGTAACAGTAATGCACGATGAATTCGATCGCGGAGAATGAGTGCCGAGAGCACGGTTGTGGATTCGTGCATCACCTTGATCGGAGGAAATGGCTAAAAAACGAGGAAACGCTAAAAGCGGATTCAGAGGAGTATCCGGTGAGTATCAAGGCTTGCATGCGACCTCCTTTGTGATGTCTTTCTGGGTCGGCTAGCCGCTCTTGTTCTCTGAACTTAGACGAAGCCACAGAGCTCATTCTTCAGTATACCCTGTTCCCACTGGGGTATTGAACCGCTGTTTAGAGTGAAAGTCAAGGAATTTCCCTAGCGGAGTGGATTCTCATCTGACGTGATGAGTGCCGGTTATCATCAGGCAATTTGTCTGTTACACTAAGTGAACCCCGAAAATTTCTGGTGATGTGGGTTTAGGAGCGAGGTTGATTCTATGAGACAGGAGTCTCTCCAGGTAGAACCGGGCCTAAAGTGGTATGCGATTCGAACCAAACCCAACAGAGAGAAAGAGGTTGAGAAACGATTGTCGGCTCTCAATTTAGGAGTCTTCCTTCCCTGGATGCGGACGCGCCGGAGAATCGGGACTCGATTTCATTGGGTGTTGGTGCCGCTGTTTCCGGGTTATCTCTTTTGTCGGCTGGATATTGTTATTTCGGGAAAGGCGGCGCGTTATTCACCGGGAGTCAAAGATTTCCTTACCTTCGGTAATCGGATTGCCGAGATCGGAAGCGACATTATTCAAGGTTTGCGGGAACGGTGTCCGGATGGAGTCGCACAGATCGAACCGGTCACCGCGAAGACCGGCGATACAGTGAGAATCAATGAAGGGCCGTTCTCCGGACTCGAAGCAGTTTTTGAGCAGTCTCTCAAAGGCAGCGAGCGCGTGGCGGTATTGCTGGAAATTCTCGGCCGTCAGACCAGGCTTGTACTGCCGAGTGAGACCATCGCAAAGATTTAGCTCTTGTCCCCCTCCCAGAAGCAGGCTTCACGAAGGCTCTGCTGCCTATTTGTCCCCCTCGATCTTCTATCGGGTCCCGCCAATGGCGCGGGATTCTACAGTTATCCCGCATCTCAGTTGTCTCGGAGATTCAGACCTCAATTGTCCTGACTGGGTCTTTCAAGTGTGAGGCTCATTTCCGCCCGGGGGAGTGAAGGCTGCAGGCGGGGGGGCGAAGAAGTAAAGAGTTCCACGACAGACCGTAACCCTTGGAGTATGCACCCTTTGGGGTCGATGTGGGTGACCCTCAAGGTACAGGCCCACAGGCCGCTGCCGTAAGACTCGCGCACCGAAGCACGCATAGAGAAAGGCCGAGCGTGAGAGAGTCGAGGTTTGGAAAATAGGGCAATTGGGACAGAGTTCCCTTGACGGGTTCGTGCCGGCTTGATAAAGGCGATGCGTTTAGATCGATCCTAAAGGCGTTCTTCCAGAGGGAGGACTGTATGGGCCACCAAAGCTACCAGCGACGAGTCCTACTCGCGGTGATCGCTTTTCTTGCTGTCGGGCTCATCGCGCAGACGATCAACTCTTCGGTTCAGTGGATTCATAAGCCCTTCCCGGGCTTCTTCGTGCACGAGAATTTGACGGTGGGCCCTTACTTCCTTCCTCAATGGAGTGGGTCAGTAGCCGGGCTCAAGTCCCTCGATCGCGTGATCGCCGTCAACGGTCAAGTGCTACGCCAGCGGCTTGAGCTGTACGAGATCGTTAAGAATTCGCCCGCCGGCTCTAATTTCCATTACCGAATCATCCGCAATTCGCAGACCCTGGAACTCACCGTTCCATCGATGAACTTCCTGCTTCACGACTGGTTTCTAAGCTTTGGCGTTTACGTGGTGATGGGGGTGGCGTTTGTTCTTATAGGAATTGCGCCTTACTTTTTTCGCGCATCTTCTCCGGCCGCGTTACCGCTTTGTTTCATGGTGCTGGCGGTCTTCGTCTGGTTTGAGACGACATTCGATTTCATGACGGCGGGAACGTTAGCAAAGGAAATGCGCATCTTTGGTTTGACGCTGACGCCAAGCGCTGGGATTCACCTGGCATTGCTGCTGAAAACGGGTCGACCGCTGCGGCGATCGCACCCGGTTTATCTCGCCGTCATCTACGGAATTTCGTTGGTTCTTGGTTGCTTGAACAGCGTCATGTTTTTTGGCCCGACCGAAAGCTGGATTCATGTTTTCCAGGTCGCTTATTTTTATGCTTGCGCTGGCGCACTAGGCTTTTTGGCGATCATTTGGTCGGCGCTTCGGGGAGCCTCGGGAAATTTGGAACGATCAAGGCTACGGGTGATTTTCGTCGGCGGTGTGCTTGGATTCCTGCTCCCTACGCTTGGCACCGTCCTGACGAGTTCCCTTGACTGGGCTATTCCCTACAACTTGGCTTTGGTCCCAACGGTTTTCTTTCCTCTTTCTGTCACCTATGCACTCTTAAAATACAGCCTGTTTGAGCTCGGCAATGCTTTAAAAGTTGCATTAAGTCGGATCGCCTTGATGGCGCTTCTGTTGGGGATGTATGCGGCCGTAGTTTTGCTGATACGCCCCTGGATTGGCGTTTATGAAAGCGATCCGCTCGTGCCGCTTTTCTTTTCGGTGCTGGTTGTTTTGGTTTTCAATCCCTTGCTGGGTTGGATTGAAAAGGTGATCGATCGATATATCTACCGACAGGATTATGATCCTGCGCGAGTGCAAAAGGAAGTAAGTCTATTCCTTCGATCTCTGGCCAGCGCGCCGATCCTTGCGAATGGTTTCATTCAACGGCTATGCGCACGCATTGGGATTGAAGCTGCAACGCTCGCCTATCGGCCCCAAGGTTCTAGTCAATTTTTGATGGCGGCGACTGACGGAGCGGAAACAGACCTGGCTGGTATTGCCGGCAGAGTTCAGAGTTTGTCCGAAGAGCCTATCGGCAGCCACTCCCACGGGCTATCCCGCGGTGAGGTGACAAACCATCCCAGATTTCGAAAAAGCCGCGGCGTTTTGCTCGAAGTGTTTGACCAGCTGAACTCAGAATTGATGATTCCATTGATTTTCGAAGGAGAGGTCCGCGGCTTGGTCGCGTTTGGTTCGAAACGGTCGCGCAAAGAATACAGCGCCGAGGACCTACGCTTATTGGGAACCTTGACCGATCAGTTGGCGCTTTCGTTGGAAAACGGCCGGCTTTATGAACAATCGGTAGACGCCCGCAACCGGGCCGAAGCGGCGAATCAGAGATTGATTGAAGCGGATCGCGTCAAGAAACAATTTGTCGCCAACATCTGCCACGAACTCAGGACGCCTGTGAGCACGATCATCGGTTATAGCGAAATACTCCTCGATCACAATTTTAGCAGCGATGCGCGAGCGATTTTGGAAAGGTTGGTCCATAACAGTCAGGAGCTGGCGGAATTGATGAACAATCTGCTTAACTTCTCGAGAATGGAAAGCGGCACTGCCAGCACCAACTATGAAGTGGTCAAGCTAAAAGAAATATTGTCGGCATTGGAAATCATGACCCAAAGACTCATCAGAGAACGGCCCATCGAGTTTGGAGTCAAGTCGGAGTCTCTCATCGATACCATTGAGACCGACGGCCAGAAACTACAACAAATCCTGATGCAGCTTTTAACCAATGCTCTAAAGTTTACCGAAAAGGGGAAAATCGAACTGAGCATCAGGGTTCTTAACGAGCGCGGGCAAGACATCGTGGAGATTGCCGTCGCGGACACCGGCATTGGCATCAAAAAGGAAGATCAAGAGATTATTTTCGAGGAGTTTCGCCAGCTCGACGGATCATCGACCCGTCACTATGGCGGCACCGGATTGGGACTGGGCCTGTGTAAGAAACTTGCAGAAGCGCTGGGTGGAACGATTCGGGTAACCAGCGAGGTCGGGTCGGGGAGTGTGTTTTCTTTGCTGTTGCCGATAAGATCTCAGCCCCAGTCGCTGGAAAGCGGAGGATTGGTGTACATCAGCGGAGGCGTTCACTAAGTTACAGTGCGTCGCGACCTATGGTAAGTTGATCCAAGGTTAACGGAAAGGAGTGTTTGAAGATATGCCGCAGTTACGTCGATTAGCGATCCACGCCGAGAATCCGGCTCAGTTGGCTGCGTTCTACCAGAATGTTTTTGATCTCGAGAAAATTGGCGAAGCGGGCGGCGCTGTCTTTCTTTCCGATGGAACTTTCAGCCTTGCCTTCCTTCCGATGTCTGACGGCATCTCCAGCGGTTTTAGTTATATGGGTTTTGAAACGGTCCGAATCGAATCGATCCGGAAAAAACTGGCACATGCAAGAGACGGAGATCCATGCCTTGTGGAATTATCCGGCGGAGAGATCGAGTACGAAATGCGGGATCCGGACGGCAACGCGATCGGCCTTTGCAGAAGGGCTTTTGACGCATCGTATCAAAAGACCCCGGTTCCGATTCGTCATATCGCGCTTTACACAGCCGATCCGCAACGCCTCGCCGAGTTCTACTGCAAGGTGCTCGACATGAAGGAGGTCGAGCGGACTGACCGCTCATCCATTTTTGTCTCCGACGGTTATTTTAATCTCGCCTTGCTGTACAAGCGGACGGAGGAACCGTTGGGGTTGAACCATTTCGGCTTCCATGTCCGAAACAATGAAGAAATGCGGGCCAGGGCGAAAAAAGCCGGCGTTGCGCCGGGCGCGCGGCGACCCGACCGGATTCCCTTCGCCGAATATCGCGTCCATGATTCCGAAGGCAATGGGATCGACATTTCGGAAAAGGGCTGGAAGTTTTAAACGGATTAAATACAAATCTTACGGAGAATTGTGGTGAATAGCGAAGCCTTTGTGCAAGAACTGCTCGGCCCGGTGCATGACTTCTGCCGAAGCCTCGACCTTCAGCCGCCGGCGTACAGTTATATTCCGTTGAATACCGACGAAGAGCGCATTCGCGTCATGCAGAGTCGCTTGTTCAACGAGCTGCGTGCCGCCGATCTCTTCGGCACCTGGCTCAAGACCACGCCTGAATTGGACGTCAAGGCCACGATGGCGGAATCGGCCCACGAAGAAATGGTCCATGCGGATCTGTTGAGCAAGCGCATCCGCGATTTGGGTGCCGAGCCGTTCGATTACAAACCGCTGCCTGCGCAAATCGCCATGTTCAACGCCATGGAAGGGCTCAACGATACCTGTGAGCGCATCGCCGGTCTATCCGTCGCCGGCGAAACCGTCGCCAACTACCTGATTCAGATGTGTCTCAAGTCACCCTCCGTGCCGGAATGGATCAAACAACCCTATCGAAGAATCACCGAAGACGAAGAAGGACACGGCAGCGTGCCGCGAGAATTCCTCAAACGTTACGCGACGACCGAGGAGCGGCAGGACCGCGTGCGCCGCGCCGTGGCGATGCGCATGGTCTTGTTTCGCGAATATCTGGCGAGCCTGGATCGTTGGGCGATGGGCAAGGATCGGTGGTAGGACCGCAGTTGTTTCTGCCGAGAGAGTCCAGATGTAAAGGTCTGACCCGGATTCATGACTTGACCCAGCGCTGCAGCGACCCCACGAAGGGAAACAAAAACATTCTTTGCGTCCTTACCGTCTTGGCGTGAGCATCGTTTCCTCGTAATTCGGACAAGAGTGGTAAGCCCAACCAGAAGGAGGCGACATGACCGGATTGACTCGAGTGTTTTCCCTTGCCGTTCTCGGCATGATAATGGCAACGCCATCGGGCTACGCCGGCGAGATCGACCGCAGCGCGGTGGATTTTAAAACCCCCTCTGACATCAAATGGGTCAGGAACGCCGCCGGAACGAGCAGGCCGTGCTGTTCGGCGACCCCAGCAAGCCGGGCCCCTACGTCGTGCGCTTCAAATGGCTGCCGGGTAACATGAGCCGGCCGCACTTTCATCCGAACGACCGCTTCTTCGTCGTATTGTCCGGTACCTGGTGGATGGGGACCGGCGAGAAGTTCGATCCGGACAGCACCGTCCCGGTGCCTGCCGGAAGCTATGGCATCCATTACGCGGGCAAGGTCCATTACGACGGCGCCAAGGACGACGAGGCCGTCATCCAGGTGTGGGGCATGGGACCGGCGACTTCCACTCCCGCCGAAAAGCGCTGACATGGAGCCCGCGGCAGCGGGGCTTCTCGCTGGATGAGACTCGGTACGGTTGAGTAAAAAAATCGCAGAAATTCCGGCTCAGAGAACTATTTCGTTGATGACATTCGTGAAAAAGTAATCCGGCCCTGATTTCCCTGATCCAGAAACCTTTCGACGACCAGTAAGCGCTATTCCAGCGGTTCGATCTTGATGATCGCCGCCCCGTGGTTGTTGCCCACCCAAAAGGTGGGCGGGTTCGTCGAGTTATCGACGTTCACCCGGCGGATGTTGGTGGTCCGCGGGAGTAGGTACTCGATGAATTCTTCCGTCTTGGTGTTCAGCCGCACGACATAATCGTTGGTCATTCCACCCGTCCAGGCGTATCCGTTCTTGTCCAGAATCGCATCATAAGGATTGGTCCATGCGGTAGGGACCGCCCACTCACGGGTTCGCTCCGTCTTGGTATCGAACATCCCGATCATGTTGCCGCGATATTCCGCGAACCACAGCCGGTCCTGTGGGTCCATGTGGCCGCGCCGGGGAGCCGAATTGGGGGTCGGCGTCGGGAACGGAGTAACATTCAAGGTCTTCGCATCTATCTTGATAATATATTGGCCGCTAAAATTCGTGCCATAAAAATTGTTCTTAGAGTCGGAGATGACGCCGTAGGAGCCAAGCCGATCCGCCGGCGGGCCGTCCTTCGGCAACCCCCGCGAATAGTCGACGGTGTACCACTCGCCGGTCTTCAAATCGAGCCGATACTCATCATCGCCGCCGATCCATACTTTGCCGTCAAGGTTGAGGTGCCTGGGATCGACCATCGCAAGCCGGGCCTCGTTGTTCTCCATGAACTTCGGCGCGCTCCAGGTCTGAAATTTCTGCGTCTTGCGGTCGAATTTCGCGATGCTTCCCTGGTACATCATCCCCAGCCAAACGTTTCCTTCAGGATCAAATCCCAGGTCGAGAGCGCCGGCGGGGGCGCCGGGTTTGGTTACCGGAACGGGGTACTCCACTGCTTTGGCGGTTTTGGGGTCGAGCTTCCCCAGGTACTGGGAGCCAAAATCGGAATACCAAACCATGCCTTCGGCGTCGATGGCGGCGTCATGCGGCATCGCCTCCGGACGCGGCAGATCATATTCGGTGATGATCACCCGGGTCGCCTTGCCCTTCGGCCGCGAGAGCGTCTTCAGCGGATACTCCCATTTGGCAACCTTGCTGAGATTGCACGAGTTCGTCGACGTTGTAACGCGACCGAGCGATGCGCTCCACCGTGTGGCAGGATACGCAACTCAAGAAACCCTGCTTCTGTTCATCGGTTCCCGGCATGCTGATTAGCCACTCGCCGTTGGAGAGCTGAGACGCGAGGTCCTGTGCCTTGCGGAGCTTCAGATCAAGCTGAGTCGTTTTTTGCGCCGTCACTTCCGCCGGCTGAGAGCTCTCCAACTCGTATCCCACCGCGCGAATGTGCAGAGCGTAACGCCCCGGCTCCAGCTTGGAGCTGGGAAAGCGGTATCGTCCCTGGGCATCGCTCACCACGGTGATCGTGACCGTGGAGCCGTCTCGCTTGGCGCTGACCAGCACCCCTTCCATGCGGCCTTCTTCCTGCGAGCTGACCTGCCCCGTCAACGCGGCGCCGGGCGAGCTTGCCGCTCCAATGACATTGAACGCCGCGGAAAACAGCGTTACCGCCGCCGCGATGGCGATTGCCAGAAAAGTTTTTTTCAGCATCGAACTCCTCCCGAAACCGATTCGAGTCATCCTGGAGATTCGGCATAAGCTCGTCTCTCTTAGCACTTGGTTCTTGCTCGGGTCAAGGAGGCTCTATGGCGAAAAGTGTGGTGACGAGTGATGAAAAAATCTGATTGACACCAATGGGCGAGATGGTCATAGTTTCGCTTTTGCGCAACTGCGCAAAAGCAACTCGTCCTGGATTCCCTATTGCTTTCCGTTACACAGAGGCTACGCTTTTTCTATGCCGCTAACGATTGAGCTGACGCCGGAGTCCCGCGAGTGTCTGATGCGCGAATGTTGTGTTAGCAATGGCGACCGATCATTGTCCGCGTGCAGTAAAGGACATACAGAGCGCGCGTAGAGCCGCCAAGCGGCCTTGACGAAGTAGAACTCACCACCGGGTGATTCAACGAGCAGGGGTGAAGGAGGAGCGGACATGTTTCCCTATCGAGACGAGAATGAGACGCAGCGCCCGGCCATAGTCACCGGGACGATCATCGCGCTCAACGTCCTAACTTGGCTAGTCGTGCAAGGGGCTGGCACCGAATTCCCGCTGGCCAAGTCCGTCTGCGATCTCGGGCTCATTCCCGGAGAGTTGACCGGTTCCCTCCCCGTCGGAACGCGCTTCCCGATGGGTGAAGGGCTCGTCTGCTCTACCGATCCCGGCCGTCAGGTCTCGCACTTGTTCACCCACATGTTCCTGCATGGGTCGTGGATGCATCTGTTGGGGAATATGTGGTTCCTGTGGCTTTTCGGCAACAATGTTGAAGATTCCATGGGACGGCTGCGCTTTATAGTCTTTTACCTCTTCTGCGGATTGGCCGCCGCGACCGGACAGATCCTGACGAGTCCCAACTCGGCCGTTCCGATGGTCGGCGCGTCGGGAGCCATCAGCGGGGTCATGGGCGCCTATTTGGTGCTCTATCCCAATGTGCGTGTCTACACGTTGGTGCCGCTCGGTTTTTTTATCACCTCGATGGCTTTGCCTGCGTGGGTGATGCTCGGCTACTGGTTCCTGATCCAGTTTGTGAGCGGCCTGGTGGCCGTCGGAGGCGAGATCGGTGGCGGCGTGGCCTTCTGGGCGCACGTCGGCGGGTTCGTAGCGGGCGTGGTGCTGATAAAGCTGTTCGCCCGCTCAGATTACATCGCGGAGCATCGGGCACATCAGTGGCGTCCGCGTCGCGTCATGAGCGACTGGTGACAGCTACGCGTCGATTCCGTCCTCCTTTCTTTAGCGTCGTCCGCTTACAAGCCAAAGATTTCCCGGAAGTCCTTAATAGCCTCGCGGTACTGCGCCCCGGTCTCCCTCGGCTGGATCGTGAGCTTGAGCTTGGACTGTTCCATTCTCGGCGAGATGGGCTCGACGTCGGAGCGCGCGGGAATTCGCCGAAGCGCGCGCAGGCGCTGCTGCGCGGGTTTGGACAGGAGAAAGTCGATAAATAACCGCGCCGTATTCGGATGGGGCGGCTTCGGACTCAAGCCTGCCGAGTTCAACGTGACCACCACCGGGTTGACGGTATTCACCCATTCGATGGGCGCGCCCCGTTGCTTCATCTCTTCGATGCGGTGCACGTAGATAATCCCCAGGGGAAACTCTCCGGCGGACACCAGCTGCGCGATCAGCGTATGCCCCTTGCGCCATTGTATCTCCTGCTTCGCCAGAGCCCTCATGTATTTTTGCGTTCTCTCTTTGCCCCAAGACTTCGTCAGCGTGGCGTACCAGTTGTACTCCTCTGGATCGACCGAAATCTTGCCTTTCCATTTCGCCTCCAGAAGATCCTCCCACTGCTTCGGGGCATCCTTCTCGGCAACGAGTTTAGGATTATAGCCGATGGTCCTGTAGACCACGTAGACGGCGTTCCAGTAGCCGTTGGGATGTTTAAAGTCCGCGATGAAGTTTTTGGCTTCGGGCGACTTGTAAGGGGCGAGCAATTTGGCGTCCATCAGCGCGTCCACTTCGTTGATCGTGATGACGTCGAAGTCCCACCTGCCCGCGCGGGTCTCGGTCATGATTCGATTGAGCGTCTTTTCGCCGCTGGCGCGGAAGATTTCACCCTTGACGAAGGGATGCTGCTTCTCGAAATCGTCCAGCAGCGGCTTGGATTCGGTCACGTTGGCCGACGTGTACCAAATTAACTTTCCTTCCTTCTTGGCCGCTTCGATTTGCTTGCCGCGATCATCTTGGCTCCAAGCTCGATCGGTGGCACACAGGAAAAATACCGCAAGAAAAAGCGCGCTAATTTTGTCCATGACGTTTCGCCTCATGGCTCCATTTAGCCACGAGCCATCTACCAATAGCTCGGAGCCAGTCCGACAAAGGGAGACATTTCGAAGCGGAAACTATTCGATAAGATGTGCTATGTCAACTTGGCCTTTGTTAATGTTTCTTCTTGACTGAAGGAAAGAAATTGAAGGAAATTGGGTTAGGTTCTTCTCCACGAGGTGCGGAAATGGAAATGATAGGCTTTGTTGGTCTGGGGACCATAGGCGGGGCCATTGCCAGGAATATTCAGAAGGCCGGCTATCCCATGATGGTCCGCGACATTCGACCGGAGGCAACAGACTCGTTGGTTAAAGGAGGAGCGGAGTTCGCAGGATCACCCGCCGAGGTAGCCCGGCATGCACGGGTCGTATTCACCTCCCTTCCAGGTCCACCGGAAGTCGAGGAGGTAGCGCTTGGGGCGAACGGTCTTTTAGATGGCGTTCACGACGGTAGCCTCTATGTTGATCTTTCCAGCAGCAGTCCAGACCTCATTCGGCGCATCGAAGCCGAGTTCCGTTTGCGCGGCGCGCGGGTCATGGATGCGCCGCTTATCGTCGGTAAAGATGGAGTCGCCAATAGAAACCTACAAGTGCTAGCGTCGGGAAATTCCCAAGCCTACGAGGAAGTGAAGCCTCTCCTCGAGGGGATCGTCTTGGGGGCCAAGGCCGGGGTGGACCCCCAACTCCTCTGGGATTGCATGCATTGGGGCCTGGAGGTCCAACTCCATCAGTTGGGAAAAACTTTTTCGGAAACGGTTTTCAAAGGAAACTACGAGGCGCCCGCCAGTTTCGGCATCGGCCTGTCACGAAAGGACGTCGGCCTTGCGACGGAACTCGGCCGTCAGCACAACGTGCCGATGCCCATCGCCGCTTTGGTGGAGCAAATGATGGTCCAGGCTATCAACCGAGGGTGGTCCGAGCAAAGCACCGCGTCTCTCTTCCGCCTCCAGGAGGAAGCCGCCGGTATTGAGGTGCGCAAGCATCGCTGATCACACGCCTAGGCAGACACACGCAGCTTTGCTAGAAGAGATTCAGGGAAAAGTTTTACGGAGGGTTTATGGACGTAACCGCAAAAATCGCCGAGTTTGTAACGGAGTTGAAATACACGAGCATCCCGACTGCCGCCGTGCAAACGGCGAAGATTGCCATGCGCGACTGCCTGGGCGTGGCGCTTGCCGGCAGCAAGGAAGAGGACGCAAAAATTTGCGCCCAGATTGCGCGCCAGGAAAATGCCAGAGAGGA
>WNGH01009999.1_pt1 | contig 20636 bp, 21 predicted proteins | sample 5400631 | NCBI WGS metagenome assembly WNGH01 (sample SAMN13153373, study PRJNA577476) | soil metagenome | isolation source: 115 cm soil or saprolite under Garry oak tree replicate 1 | place: USA:California | collected 2016-06-15
ACAGGGCCTCATCTTGGGGTGCAAGTAGACGAAAAGCAGTTCGCCGACGTGACTGGGGACGGCAAGAAGGAGGCATTTGTCGCAGTGGCGTGTGTGGCCAGTACGTCCAGCTGGCCCGACCGTCTTGAGGTCTTCGATGGTGCATCGGACCCTGCCCATCCTCGGCTCATCGCGACCCTTCTGGACTACCAGGATGGCACGGACGAGCGCGGACTACGGATAGGAAGTCACTTTGGGATTCCTCAATCGATCACGATCTCTGGACGGACGGTCACCGTCGTATCTCTCGGATACGCTCCTACTGATCCGGACTGCTGCTTTAGCTTGCAGATTACCGACACGTTTACCTGGAACGGCAGTGGCTTCACCCGCAGCCCGCGCTCGGTCGTCCAAGCAAAGGCGCCTTGAGGAATGGCCTCCGAGTAGTACCGTGTATCTCGGTCTTGGGTCTAGTTGGGGTCATAACTTTTTTCGTATCTCGGTGTTTCTCACCCTCTTCCTTGATGGAAATGCTCATTTCCCATCTTCTGCACGAATATCTTTCTGCTTAGAGGAAAAAATGGTACGAAAAAATGTTATGCCCCCCATCTGAGCTATGTCCGATGTGCTTATTTGCTCTCGGTGCTATACTTCTTGAGACGCAAGAGAGAGATGAAGGGGAGCATGACACCAAACCCGACATAGACAACAGGCATGAAGCTATTACCCATCTTGGCGGAGACTTTGGGTACTGGGCGGTAGCGCAAGTAATCGCCGCAATTGCTAACCGGCTCTGTTGAAGCAATGAGTTTCGAGATTGGAGAGACCTGTGAAAAAGAAGAGGAGAGCGAGAGCGAAGTCGAAGCGACAAGTTTCAGATTGGAGAGACTTGTGAACGACTCTGAGAAAGAAGCACTGGAAGACAATGAAGAGTGGCTACCACCTCCACGCGGTTGTCGCCCGCAGCGTGCCGTGTTTATTGGTGTTGTCGCACTGATTGTATTATCTGTTTTGCTAGGTTTCGCTGCTATCCATGGATACAAAGAGAGTGTTCCTACTTTTGTTTTTCCAACCCTGCAGCCAAATATTTACGCTACAAGTACGCCCAACGTGGCGGGGATGCTGCCACAGATTTACTGCAACGAAGCAGTGCAAAAGATTGAGCGGAATCAGATCGCTTATGTCTTAATTTATCGCCAAAAGGATGGCGGTACGGCTATCCCTGCAAATGCTGTTATAAATATCAAAGTGCTGCCTCGTGGTATTTCATATCAAGGCGATCCTGCCCAGTCGGTTCAATTCAATCTGTTGGCTATAGACACCCCCTATCCCGATCAAACTTGTTATCTACAGACACTGACGGCGGTGCAACAAGTAAACAAGCATTTATCCAAGAGGGAGCAGGTGAAGGTGGGTTGGTATTAAGATATGTCCTGAAAGCGACCGCATTCTGCTTCATCCGTTTTTCAGGTTGACGGGCCTGCCTGCCGGTACGCCTGTAGCTGGTGGCGGCGCCGATAATGCCTGCGGCGCGGTCGGCAAGATGTTGAGCATCTCTCCTTGAGTATATCACATTTCGCATCATCGAGGCTGCGGAAGAGCCATAAATTGCCTCAAATCGTAACTATTCAGGTACCCTAGAATCAGCCCGCGCCCCTCATGAAGCAGGTTGATACAAAAACGGTCGTAACCTAAATTGATACGATCCGAAATTTGGAGCTGCTTGTATACTGGATTCAGCAGGTGACGTAAATAGTTACATTACAATGACATCACCAGACCTATTCTCCTGGAATGGCTCATTTCATGGTTCAGGGTGCCCCCAGGAGCATGGGCTATTTGAAGCGAAAGGTGTATCTCTTCTATGTCTATCTTTTCCCAAGTTGCCCGTCGGTTTATGCGAATAAGTATACCTGGACTTCTTCTCATGCTTCTTCTGACTGCTTGCGGCGGTGGAGGCAGCACGAACTCAACCAGTAGGAGCAACACGACGCTCACAAATGGCGGATCAAATAATACTGCAACTTCACCAGCCGGTAAGATCACTGAATTTCCGGTGACATCTGCTAAAAACCTCCAGGCGATTACCGCCGGGCCGGATGGCAACCTCTGGTTTACCGATATTGATGGGAATCAGATTGGGCGCATTACTCCCAGTGGTACCGTCACCACCTTTGCGCTACCAACGCCTGGTAGCCGTCCTGGAGAGATTACTGTTGGGCCGGATCACAATCTCTGGTTTACCGAGACTAAAGGAGACCGGATTGGGCGTATTACTCCCAGCGGCACCATCACCGAGTTTCCAATAACGACATCTGGTGGTTTACCGACGTTCTGGATGACCGGATCGGTCGCATCACTCCCAGTGGCACCATCACCGAGTTTCCAGAAAATGGTGGCAACCCCACCGGGATTACTACCGGGCCGGATGGCAATCTGTGGTTTACCGAAAATCGGGGAGGTCAGATTGGGCGCATTACCCCCACCGGAACCGTCACTTATTTTTCAGTACCGGTGGTTGCTGTTGATAGCAGTCCTGTAGAGATTACCAGGGGGCCGGATGGCAACTTGTGGTTTACTGACAACGGGACGAACAAGATCGGGCGTATTACTCCCAGCGGCACCATCACCGAGTTTGCAATACCAACATCTGCTGCCTTGCTTGATGGAATTACCGCCGGGCCGGATGGCAACCTGTGGTTTATTGAGCAGAGTGAAAACAAGATTGGTCGTATTACTCCCAGCGGCATTACCACCGAGTTTACGCTTCCGACACCTAATAGCAGTCCTGCAGAGATTATCACTGGGCCGAATCACAACCTCTGGTTTACCGAGTCGGGAGTGTCCAAAATAGGGCAGATGACTGCGGGGAAGTGAGTATGCTACCTCGTCTTCAATATGTCTGGCCATGCTGCTCTCCTGAGACGACTCTTGGTGCTTCCTTCCGTTTCCTATGCCCCATCCGCATTCGTGTGGTCTTGCTTGTATCATAACATGCTCTCCCGTGAGTTACAAGTCAAGCTGTGCTGAGGAGTGCGGTTCATTTTTTTGCACAGTGGCCTCCCGCCCCGATGACGCCCGCAAGGGGCGTCACTACTATACACGGTTCTTGCTCGCAGGTCTGCTCAGGACGAGCGAAGTAATGTCTTCTCCGTGTATAGTAGTGACGCCCCTTGCGGAGAATATCCTCCATGCGAGTCTGAATCGCTGCTTTCCATTTTGGGTGTGGAAGGATGTAAAATCGCTCCTCACCAATAGCCGTGAAGACAATCTCAGCGACCTGAGGGGGTGGCATCCCAGCATCTATGGCCTGACGCATCATTTGAACGAACGCTTCGCGCTCAGGAGGTATCGTCTTATCTACCGGAGCATTCTGCAAGCTGGGCGGACGATTGCGGGCGGCATCCAAAATCCGGGTCTTGACAAAACCTGGGCAGAGGACTGAAACCTTGATGGTCGCTCCCCCGAGCGCTAGTTCGTGGTACAACGTCTCCGAAAGCGCAACGACTGCGTGTTTCGTCACATTATAAATGCCACCAGGACCTGAGGTTAATCCCGCCATAGATGCGGTGTTGATGACGTGGCCCTCGCTGTGTTGCTCAAGCATACGTGGCACAAAGGTGCGAATGCCATGAATGACGCCCCACAGATTGACGCCCAGAACCCATTCCCAGTCGGCCAGTGTGCTTTCCCAGAGCATGGAACCTCCTCCTACACCGGCATTGTTGAACAGGAGATGAACGGCCCCGTAGGTATCGAAGGCCTGCTCTGCCAGTGCTTCCACATCTCTGGCTTTGGAAACGTCCGTTTGGACGGCCAGCACAGAGGCACCGATGTTGTGCAATTCCTGGCTGGCTTGCAGGAGGGCTTGCTCCTCAATGTCGGCCAGCACGACCTTCATGCCCTCTTGTGCGCATCGTGTAGCCAGTGCGAGACCTATCCCGCTGGCGGCACCTGTGACAACGGCTACTTTTTCTTGAAACTCTTTCATGCTCTGTATCTCCTCGTGTGTCTACTTGCTTTGTAGTCTTTCCTGTTCAGTTTGCCCGCAGGTGTTCACCTGTCGGAGCGTTTCACTACTAGTAGTCTACCCGATGATGGATGGAAACATATTGTATCTCACAACTGCGTAAAAAGCTGATCTACTCTGCAATGGAATCCCGATAGAGTGGGTGATTGAAAGCTATCGTTCTCATCGAGTGTCTTGTCAAGCTCAAGTACTCCCTCCTGGCGTCGATAAACTTCAAGAGTCCGCTCTTGCCAGTTCACAACCCAATATTCCCTAGCTCCACGACGCGAATACAGCTTCAGCTTGACTTCTCGGTCTCGACGTTTATTCTCTGCGCCTGGAGAGAGAACTTCAATCACAAGTTCAGGACAAGAATGAAATTTTCCGTCTGCTTGCAATGCAGTAGCATATCGCTCATAGCTTATCCAAACCACATCTGGCACCACAGCATTATCATTCGTGAAAATCACCCCTGGTGCGAAAATCGCCATACCATTGTGTGTTTGATTGCACCATTGAGCCAATAAAGCGAAGATGTTACCGCAAACGATCTGATGATGCATATGTGGTTGTGTTGACACGTACAATTCTCCATCAACAATTTCGTATCGGCTGCCATCGTCTGGGAGGAGTTCCAAATCCTGCAGGGTCCAATGTTGTGTCTTCATGATTTCTCTCGTCTCAATTTCAAACATGCCTGTTAAACCCGTGGGGGCAATAGTGACGTACCATTGAGCGTAAAAGGTGCTCCGCATTCAAGCTCGCTTGTACGTAGGTTTTGCCCCCACGTGTTAAACGAGCCTTGAAAAGAGTATAACACATGCAGAAGAAATACCCAACTAGGGTTGATTGCGCAGGTGTTGTGGAATGTCCGTTACCACGATATCGTGGCGTGCCTGCAAGGCGTTCTTCAACTGAAACGCCGTCTGGTTATGCAGGAGATACTCCCACCAGTGGGTCACCACAAATTCGGGAAGGATCACGGTCAGCGTATCCTCCGGATACAATGCTTTCACCGTGTCGACATACGCTAGCAGCGGGCGCAGGAGGGAACGGTATGGCGACTCGATCACCACCAGATAGGTCTCTTCCTCTTGCGTGAGGTGCTTTTGCAAGTGCTCCCACTTCAACTGCACCGCCTCCACTTCCTGCTGATCCATGGCGACATGCGCCACCGTCACGCGGGCAGAGATCGAACGGGCATAGGCCAGACTCTGGAGCGAAACACGATCCAGCTCGGCAATCGGCACGATCACGCGGTGGCGGACCTCCTTTGGCCGCAGGGGAAGCACGCTGCCCTGTGACGGAAGCGTCAGGTTGGTCAGCACAATCGCAGGCCGGAAGAACAACCTGATCTGTAAATGCAGCATGCTGGGGTTGCGAAGCAGCTGTTTGAAGAAGGAGCCTCCGACGGACTCCGGCAGCATAACCGTCAGCGTCTCGTCGGGATAGTGCTGCTGCATCGCATCGATAGAGTGGAGCAGGCAGTGTACGAGGGAGCGGTGTTCCGGCTCGACGATCTCAAGGGGTACGCGTTCGTTTTCAAAGAGCGTGGTTTGCCACTCCTCCCAGTCGGCCTGCAAGGCATCGGCCTTCTGCCGGTCAAGTGCCACATGTATAGCAGTTACCTGTGGAGTGATCGAGCGGGCATAGGCCACGCTGCGCTTCGTCGCAACGTTCAGGTGCGCCACCGGCACGATGAAACGGTGGTGAATGTCTTTCGGGCGAATGGGAATCTCTGTGGTACGCTCTCGCTCAACGTGTAAGTAGTGCCGATGGATGGCGAGGAACATTAGTACCAGCAGAGGGATGAGGATGACGACGATCCAGGCTCCTGACAGGAATTTCGTCGTAGCAATCACCAGCGCCACCAGCAGCGTGGTGAGCGCACCCAACCCGTTGATCGCCAAACTGCGCTGCCACCCCTTCTTCTCCCTGCGCAGACGCCACCAGTGGCGCACCATCCCGCCCTGGGAGAGGGTAAACGACATGAAGACTCCGACGGCGTACAGGTTGATGAGGTTGGTGGTATCTCCCTGGAAGACGACGACCAGCAGACTGGCCAGCACCGCCAGGAAGACGATGCCAATCGAGAACGCCAGGCGGTCACCTCGAAAGGCGAACTGATGCGGCAGGAAGTGATCGCGGGCCAGCAGGGAAGCCAGGCGGGGGAAGTCGGCGTAGCTGGTGTTGGCCGCCAGCGTCAGGATGAAGAGCGTGGCGAGCTGGAATACGGGATACATGAAGAACAACGGTCCGGTAAACACCTGCTGCGCGATCTGCCCGATGACGGTCGGATTGCCGGATGGAATGGCCTCGATGTGATAGGACATCGCCAACACGGTCGTGCCGATGAAGAGCGTTCCCAGGATCACCACCATCCAGGTGAGGGTAATGGCGGCATTGCGTGCCTCGGGTTTCTTAAAGGCAGGGATACCGTTGGAGATGGCCTCGGTTCCCGTTATTGCCGCGCAGCCAGCGGCAAACGACCGCAGGATCAGGAAGAGCGAGAGCGGTTCGGTGGCAGCCACGTAATAAAAGTGACCGACGAGGGGGTTATGCTGGAGGACAAAGGACCTGAAGAAGCCCACCGCGATGAGCAGGAGGGCGCTGCCGATGAAAATGTAGGTGGGGACAGCAAAGATCGAGCCTGACTCGCGCACGCCGCGCAGGTTCACCATCATGATCAGCAGCACGAGTGCCACATCTATACTCACAATAATGTAGGTCGCGGATAAGACGGGGAAGAGCGTGGCCAGGGCCTGTACACCGGCAGCAACACTGACCGAGACGGTGAGGATATAATCGATCATGAGCGAGGCGGCGGCAATCAGCCCCGCCAGGGTCCCCAGGTTGTCTTTCGCCACGATATAGGACCCGCCACCATTGGGGTAGGCCGGGATGGTCTGGCGATAGGAAAGCGCCACGATGCCCAGCAGGCACACGATGGCGATAGCGATAGGGAGGGTCAACCCCAGGTTCTCCGATCCGGCGGCGATCAGGGTCGCCAGAATAGCCTCGGTCGCATAGGCGACTGACGAGATCACGTCCGACGAGAGCACGGCCAGGGCCTTGACTTTGGTCAGCCGTTCGTGTTCCGACCTCGATGTGGGGATGGGGGTGCCGATCAGCAGACGTTTGACGTGTCCCCACACGCTGTGCGGGGCCTGGGTAACCGCTGTCGCTTCGAGTACGCCCCGGCGAACCCGCCGCAACGTGGGTTTGCGTGGAAACACAAAGCGGACCCGTTCATTTCCAGGAAGTCGCCCCTGACGCACCTCGGGACGAACGAGCAGGGTAGGGTCTGCATCAGAGGGGGGGTACGCTGTTGTCCCTCTGGCCCCCACAAGGGGGGTCACGCCATTTTGAGTAGAGTCTGCATCAGAGGGCGAGTACGCTGCTGTCCCCCTGGCCCCCACAAGGGGGGCCACTCCATTTTGCGTAGGGTCTGCGTCAGAGGGGGGGTACGCTGCTGTCCTGCTTGTACCGCTATGCTGATCGTCCTCCAAGGGTTGCTGGTCTTTTTCAATCATTGTCTCTATTCCCTTGCTATGCTTGTACACGCGCACCCGCCGGAGTACTAAAACACCACGGCTTCCTGGTCCACCTGCTGTACTTCTGGTGTGGGCTGTCGTTGCACCTGCTCGTCTGCTAGCTGATGATGTCCTGGCCACCAGTGGGAGAAGCGCTTGCGCAAGCGCGATACCCAGGAAAACTCCTTCGAAGGGAGATATATGAGATAGAGCGGGCAGGGTCGCATTGTCATGAGCTCTCCGATCATCTCCGCACTCAGCAAACTCCCGTTCCGACCACGGAGTACGAGCAGTATTCCGTTGCATCCCAACTGATCCACAAGCGCGAGCATGCTCTGCACCATATTGCTTGTAAACACCTCGAAATACTCAAGAGGGACCTGGTGTTGTACAGCTTTGTGCCGCACGGCCCCTAAAAAATCCTTGGACTGTTGGATGTACTCCAGGCGGGGGCCTTTTCCCTGAGGCACACCAATCAGGGAGAGGGAAACGAGTGTGGCTTGATGGCTCGCCGCCAGAAGCACGGCAGCTTCGATGGTATCCATCTCGACCCCGTGCATAAAAGGGAGCAGCAATCGCGTTGTTTTGGTCATCTCTTTCGACTCAGTTGAATAGTAAACAGTTCTTTGCTATCTCCACCATAGCTCAGAAAAGAGCAAGGTACACTCAAGAGAGTGGGGGAATATCTCAAAATTTGCTCAAGATTTGGTTGTGTGTGATTCTCAATTGCCTTGACAAAGGGCTCCCCCCTAGATGATAATGTTTAGGGAGATTTTTTTGATTGCGTCTGTTACGTGGTACTCTGCCATTCTGAAAGGAGAAAAGCTATGGCTCCTCCTTCTTCCCTTCGCTGCGAAGCTTGTGGCGCACTAAACCAGGCGAATTCATACCTCTGCTTGTCCTGTAATCACCCGCTGCTCACTTTTATTCCTCCTGTTCCGGTACCCCTTCTTCCCAATATGCTGTTCAATGACCGGTACTACATCATTGGCAAGATCGGTACCGGTGGCTTCGCCTCGGTTTATAAAGCAACGGATATGCAGCAAGGAGGCCGTTTCGTTGCCATCAAAGAGCTGAGCCTACGCGAATTGGAACCACGAGCAGTGGTTGATGCTACCGATGCTTTTCATCGTGAGGTCAGTTTTTTGTTGCAATTGACTCATCCTGGTCTCCCGCATGTCTATCAGTATTACCGAAGTCCCGAGTATTTGTACCTGGTGATGGACTATATCGAGGGAGAGACGCTTGAGGAATACCTGAATAGGACCCATGGCCATCACAAATATATTCTCCTCAGCGAAGTCCTCACTATGGGAATACAACTGTGTAGCGTGCTAGATTACCTGCATACACAACAGCCGCCAATCGTTTTTCGTGATCTGAAGCCAGCTAACATCATGCGGACATTTCAGGGCCAACTTTATTTAATCGACTTCGGTATTGCGCGTTACTTCAAGCCAGGTCAGACCAAAGATACGGTCGCTCTCGGCTCGCTGGGGTACGCTGCTCCTGAGCAATACGGGAAAGCACAAACCACCCCACGTGCGGATATCTATAGCCTGGGAGCTGTTTTGCACCAGTTGCTAACAGCAGAAGATCCCTCAGAAACACCTTTTCGTTTTACTCCACTGCGTGTCAATAGTTATCCAAGCCTCTCAAAGCTGGGCATATTAATCGAACGCATGGTGGATATGGATGCAAACAAGAGGCCAGCCAGTGTCGCTGAGATCAAACAGGAACTCCAACATATTGCCAACGTGTGGAAAGCTGCAATGATGAATTTTTGGCGACCGGGACCTGAGCATACACATAGCCTGGAGGCTACGATGGGTTCGTATCTAGCGGGCTATAGAGCCGTAAAGAGCCCAGTATGATTGGGCACAAGCCAAAGAGGCAAACTCGCTCGCTTCAGATCAGAGTCTGTGACTTCCGCCTATTCTATCCCCTCTGTTAAAAGTCAATACGTTTTCATCACTCCCCCTTGTAACCTTTCTGCGTATGTGCATTTGGGGTGATCACCATGAATAGATGCACTGGTGTTCGAGGTAGGAGCTGGCGTACAGCGATCTACAGTGCAGAGAACTTCTCACTCCTGGAGAAATAGAGCAGACAACTTTAATCACGACGAAAAGGAGGTCTTCGTGCGTACATTGCTTCTCAGTTTTCCACTGGCATTGGTCGTGCTAGGATCCACGCTCATGGTGAGTTGTGGGGGTGCTACGAGCAGCGGGAGTAAGAGCATTCATACCTCTCCTCGTGTGGCATCGGTCACCATTCCACAAGGGCAGGAAGTATTTTCGCCATTTATCCTCACAGTACAGCCGAATACGATTGTCACTTGGCAGAACAACGATAGCATTCCGCACACGATTATGACGACGTGGGATCAGAGCAACTTCCTCAATCCGCAAGCCTTTGCGTTGAACGCAGCGGCAAGCCAGAAAGTGTCGTTCACCTTCACCAAGCCTGGTCTCTACGACTACTTCGATAACAGTCAGGCTATATGGGACAAAACAGACGACCGTGTCTCAGCTAAGAAGGGCGTGTCAAATTACCCACTGGCGATGGAGGGCATTATCTGGGTGCAGGGTCATATTACGGGCCTTCCGTCTTCGGCAACAAACGCTATTCCGAATGGGAAAGACGATTTCAGGACCGACTTCCTCGCCATCACTCAGGGAGGGGCGGTTTCGTGGCATAACGGTGACACCGACAAGCACTTCATCGATCAAGTGTATGGCTGGTCTGGCTCGAGCAATCCTATCGACCTTGGGAACAACCCGATCGAAGGGACAGACGGCGCTCCTCCTCACGGTGGAACGATCACTCTCCACTTCAATATGCCCGGTCTGTACTACTACTACTGCGCGGCGCATGCTGATGTCAATCTGCAATGGCATCGCGTAGCGGCGCATAAGGATGCATCGGAAGCTCCCATTCCAATGGAAGGCTTCGTCCTGGTCATGGGCCGTTAGGGACACCTTTCTCCCTCAATTCGTTCCCAACATGCTTGGTTCTCAAGCTGGCCCACAGCCAGGGTATCTATGCGTGTGCTCGCAGGGAGAGGAGAGACTTAGGCACCGGCATAGGTGACGAGCAGATCGGTGACATAGCCAAGCAGAAAACCAACGAGCAGCCCCCACATGACGATCTCTTGCGCCTTTTTGTGTCATGGCATAGTTTTTGATACCAAGGTGTATCACAACAGTTCACAACCTTTTACCAAGGTTGTCTTTCTCTCCTGCATCAATTGTCGGGTTTGACGTAGTCTCTGAGGGATGGGCAATCACACGATACAAGGAAGTGGGGAGCGGCGTGGGGCTCTCCCCGTGAGTAGAAGGAGATTGTCTCAATGCTACACTATTTGTCTCGGTCTTGCGGCCGCTCGAAGTTTCTCTGGAGTGCCCTCTCGTTGGTGGTCGTCCTCTCATTTGCGCTCGCCGCGTGTGGAGGGGAATCCACAGCTGCCTCTTCAACGCAGTCACGTTCGTCTCAGCCTTCGCTATCAGCAACCACGATGATGGTGACGATCACCGAGAAGGCCGGAACGCACGACATCTATAGCTTTGACCCCCAAACCATCACCATCAAAGCTGGAACCACGGTTAAGTAGATCAATAATTCGGATGAAAATCATCTCCTGGCGAGTAATCCAGCAGGCGTCTTTAGCACTTCCAGTCTCGTGCACAGGAGTGGCTCGAGCGATAACACCTATCAGGTGGTCTTCAACACGCCGGGCGCCTACTCGTATTCCAGCACGCTCGTCCAAAGGCTCAATAACCAGGCTGAAGGCATGACAAGTAGTGCCACGGGCACCATCACGGTTACCCCCTGACTCTGAGGGAGTGGCAAGGTCTGTCTTCACGGCAGATCACCTCACGGCAAGAGACGCTCAAAAGAGGATAGAGGGAAAACGAGTAAAAAGAGCTTTGCAAGTATTTCCACGTCGGCCAAAGAGGTGTGAAGGAGGCTAAATCTTGAGCCGACTGCACAGCGGGCGGGAAAGCCAGGGGAAAAGAGAGCTATGCAAGCTTTGAGGTGGGGCCGAGAGCGTTTGTCGAGCTCTGGAGCAGAACACTGCCCCCACCGGTAGATCGTCGTGTGGTCCACCTGCAGTCCCCGTTCCTGCATCATTTCTTCCCGATCGCGGTAACTGAGCGAGTAGCGCAAGTACCACCGGACACACAAGAGAATGATCTCAGCTTCGCGCGTGACGCCATTTGAACGGGTTCGGCGGGGGAGCAGAGCTTACCACATCATCGTCCTTTTTGCAACACAACCTTTCTGACAGGTCTGAAGAGTGAATGGTACCTCGCTGGCCGCCGACTTCATCAATCCTGATGAAGCAGGCCAGGCCGGTCCCGGGAAGGACACATCGTGTGTCTGGGACAAGCTCAATGTGGTATGGCTATCTGCTGGTCCAACGGGGGCACGTTCCAACCAGCATGCCCTCTCGGACATGACCTGAGTCGATAGCATCCTGGAATGTGGCAGGAACGCCGGGAAGGCTGGACTGATTCAGGGCGGCGAGAACGCTGTGTCCAGGTTTGTCAATGAATTTGGGCGACAGTTGATACCACGTACCGGTGGGCGTTGCCCTGTTCTCTAGCGTCTCTACGAGAAAGGCGAACGGCCAGGGGACAATGTCTGATGCGTCGCCGCTACCACACTCCCGCTGGCAATGCCGTCAGGAGGTGCCCCGACCGCCGCTGGTGATGGGCGCCCCCCAAGTAGCTCCCCCGACGACTTCCACCTGCGTGCCTCTCCGGGCACGGTGTAACATCGTCGCGTATTACTCTTAGAGAGAAGGATTTTCTCTCTTCTCTGAATCTCTCTGAAGAAGAGGAACATGCGGACATGCATGAATGTATTTTTGTAACGTGGGAAATGTACCGGGTCGGGAACTTCAGAAGTTCGCTGCCCAGCAACAAGGAGGACGGGGGAACTCCTGCCGGCGCACCACTGGATAAGCCGCTCTACCATGCAGTTGCACCACGCACAGGTGTGCGTACCGCGAGCAAACTGCATCTCGCAGGAGCCTGCTATGTTTGATCGAAGGCCATCCCCCACAGATGGTGCAAGCGCATGGATTACGCTACTCTGCCGGAACCCGGTGTGGACTATCTTGCTCTTGCTTTGCGTCGGCGTGATAAGCAGCTGCGGCACTACGCCTCGGGCGTCTCCCCCGCTCCGGCAGGCATCGCCAACGCCACAAGTAGCCCATCCCTTTCACGACACGCTGGAGACCCGCGATGGCGCCTTTACCGTCACGCTCGACATTACCCCCAATCGCTCCGGCACAAACGTCTTCCTGGTACGCGTGATGGACAACCGGGCAGTCAAACTGGCTGCTCATGTCATTATCACCCTGTACACCACCATGCAGGATATGGCCATGGGAACCGATTCCATCGTGCTGCAGGCTGACGGAAATGGCCAGTGCAGCGCGACGAGCGACAACCTGAGCATGGCCGGTCACTGGGCGATCGGCATAGCGATCCAGGCATCTGATCATAGCATGCACCAGGCAGGCGTGAGTTTCGTGACGGCGCCGTAAGTGATGAGCCGCTACATAAGGAGGAACAGGCGACGACCTGGAGAGAGGAGCCGCAGATGAAGACAGAGCTACCAGCCATAGGGCAATACGAACTGCAGCAGCTTTTGGCCCGCACCAGCACCGGCGAGGTGTGGCGGGCCTATGACTCCGAGCGACGGTGCGCGGTGACCGTCAAGTTTTCCCGCGCGGACGCGACCGCTGCCGCCGATGCGCTGGAGCGCTATGTCCAGGACGTCGAACGCGTCGCGTTGCTGCATCACCCCAACATTGTACCGATTCACGACGTACACGTCCAACCAGCCCGGGGCTCCGACAACTCAGCCTCGTTGATCTGCCTCGCCATGCCGTACGTTGGAGGGGAGAGCCTCGCAGACTACCTGCGGCGCACCTCTGCCACGGGAAAAATCCCCCCTCCCGCCGAGGTCGTCGACCTGTTTACCTCCCTCGCGCTGGCCCTCGACACCGCCCACCGGCACGGCGTCATCCACGGCAACCTCAAACCCACCAATATCCTGCTCGACCGCAGCGCGCCTGGACCGGACGGGATCGGGACGCCGCTGCTCACCGATTTTGGCGCGACCAGATTCCCGCCGGGCAGGCGTGGCCACGACATCCCGTTCTACCTGGCCCCGGAGCAGGTCAAGGGCGCTCCCGCCAGTGAGCGCAGTGATATCTATGCGCTGGGGGTGATCCTCTACGAACTCTACACGGGGGGGTCCCCCTTCCGAGGGAATCGGCCCATCGCCGTCATGATGCAGCACCTCAACGCTGTGCCAACGCCGCCGGACCTTGTGAACCCGACCATCTCGCCCGCCCTGGCGCAGGTCATCCTGCGCTGCCTGGCGAAAGACCCCCAGGCGCGTTTCCCGAGCGCCTCCTCCCTGGCGCTCGCCCTGGCGAGGGCGCTCCACGTGGAGGTTCCCGGCAACCTGCACCGCTCTGCCGCCCTCGTTGACGAAGTCACCGCGCCTGTCGCACGCCAGGGCCAGGGGGTGCCCTTGTCGGCTTCTTCAAGAAGTCCCACACGCAAACGCGGGAACCAGCGGCTGGCCATCGCGGCCATCGTCGCGCTCACCCTCCTGCTCGCCACGGGGTACGGGACGCTCCTGCTGCTCACGCAGAGGGACGCTCCCAGCACGCCCCAACTCTCGGGCCATGCCTTCTTCACCAACAGCGGCCAGTTGGATGAGAACAGCAACCAGGGGATCAATGACGAACTGCAGGTGGACCTCTCCAACATTCCCGATCCCGCTCCTGGCAAAAGCTACTACGCCTGGTTGCTCGGCGATCTCGCGCAAACCGAGGCGTCCCCCATCTTCCTCGGTCGCCTCTCGGTCGAGCACGGCACGGTGCATTTCCTGTACGCGGGAGATGGGCATCACGCCAACCTCCTCGGATTGGCCAGCCGTTTCCTGATCACCGAGGACGATGCGCAGCATCCGTCGAGCAACCCGTTGCTGGATCAAAGTACCTGGCGGTACTACGGCGCGATCCCGCAAACCCCGAACCCGGCAGATACATTGCACTTCAGTATGCTCGATCACCTGCGCCACCTGCTCGTGGAGTCTCCGGAACTCACCTTACGGGGACTGCATGGTGGGCTGGCGTTCTGGTTCGTCAGGAACATGGCAGCCGTCTCGAACCTAGCGAACACCCTGGCCGATGAGTGGCACAAGAGAGATGCGAACGCCATCCACGGCCAGCTCATACGCATCCTGGATTATCTGGATGGCGCCTCGTTCGTGCATTCCGATGTGCCGCCCGGCACACCGCTACTGGCCGATGCGCAGGCCACGCAGATAGCCCTGCTTGGTCCTGCCCCGCAGGATGCGGACCCCCCCGGCTACATCTATCAAAATGAGGCACCGCCCGGCTACGTGTATCTCATCCAAGACCATATGAATGGAGCGCTTCTCGCTCCCCAGGCCACAGCCGAGCAGCGACAGCTCGGCATCCACATCAGCAGAGAACTCGACGGCGTGAAGAACTCAGTAGCGCGGGCCGCTCAGGATGCCAGGCAGCTTGTCCGCCTGACAGACGCCCACCTCCTGCAAGCGCCAGCACTGGCGCTGCTGGACGATCTTGCGACGCAAGCGCAAGATGCGTACACCGGCCAGCTCGATCCCTCTGCCAGTCAGCCCGAGGGAGGCGCACTCTTGATCTACGGCAATCTGCAGCGCCTGGCGGCCTTTGAGATGCGACCATATGTGGCGCCAGCGCAATAGGGACGCTTTTGCAGGCACCATTTCCGCCACGAAAGGAGCGGTGAGACGCCGATGAGCCAACACCATCGTTCTGCCCTTGGAGAAGGTGACGACAGCGCTGCGGTCATTCCGTCGGGGATGCCTGCTCTGCCCAGTGCGCATCGGCGGACACCTCGCAAGCCGACGCCCACCTTCAGGTTCGCACTGATCCTAGCGCTGTCTGTCGGCGTTACCCTGTTCGCGCTCTCAGTGGGGAGGGTACTGCCCACCGGCTCTTTGCTCCCCAGCGGACACGGCGGAACTGGCTCCGCTCCGACGGTCCATTCCTCCGTGTCCGTGCGCACTGCGAAGATACAGCTCTACAAGGTCTCACCGCCGGACGCGGGACTGATGCTGCCAGTGGTAGATCAACACGGAAATATCTGGTTCGGCGAAATGGCCACGAACCGGCTCGCCCGCCTCGATGCGCGCACGGGAACGATTACTGACTGGATGCCCCCCGGCGGGGAGGACGGGATCATGGGCATCACCCTAGATGCCGGCGGGAATGTCTGGTTCGCTGAACAGAATGCCAACTACATCGGACGCTTTGATCCAGCGAGACACACGTTCAGCACCTATGCCCTCGGAAGTGGGAAAGGCCATCGCGTGGGGCTAGAGGACCTGCAATTCGATGCTTCCGGCAAACTGTGGTTCACCGAGACGGTTGCCGGGAGGATCGGGCGACTGGACTCGGCAAGCGGCGTGATTCGGACCTGGGGCGTGCCCGCTTCCTCGCCCGGTGCACCATCTTATCCGTTCGGGCTGGCCATCACACCCTACGGGCAAATCTGGTTCGGCACCTACTCGGGAGGCGTGGTGGGCCATCTCGATCCAACGACCGGTCGTATGCTCCTCTCCCACCTGGCGAACCCCGCGGAACAGATCTACTCTATGGCGGCGGATGACAGGGGGCGTATCTGGTTCACGGAACTCCAGTTCGGGAAGCTGGGCATGATCGACACCACGACCGGGAACGTCACCGAACTGCCCGTGCCCACGACGCTGGGCAACCCCGAAGACCTCCACTCGATCGTCGTAGCCAAGGGGGCTATCTGGTTTACGAGCAGCGGCGCGAACGCGCTGGTTCGCTACTCGCCGAAAGATGGCATCTTCACCTTCTTCCGGCTGCCTGTGCCAGGTAGCATCCCCTTTGGACTCGCGCTCGGCCCTGCCAACGCACTGTGGTTTACCGCGGGCGGGAACCCGGTCAATTATATTGGTGAAATGACCATCTCATCCTACAGCGGTGCCCGGAAAGATTGAGCCATCCGAGAAGCAGATGGAGGACAGAAGGAGTGCATCTATATAGCTCAATACTTCTGGGCACCGCTGTAGGCGCGACGGACTTTCTTGCTCCGGCAAGGAATGCTACAGAACACTCGCCCCTGTTGGTTTCTTCCATGACGCACCATGCGGATAGCAGCATGGTGGTTCCCGCGCCAGATACAAAACCCGGCAGATCACCAACGACGAGCGGTCCCACGCTTATGCGGGACCGCTCTATCCTGTCAACTGTACCTCGTCCTGCTGATCGTCCCTGCCCCTCCCTCGAAACGTTCGTACCCTACGACGTCACGTTGACGACCGCCTTCATGGTGGTGGGGTGAATGTTGCAGTGGTAGTGGTACGTTCCCGCCTGGTTGAACTGCAAGGCGAAGGTCTTGCCCTCCGTCACATTCTGGGTCGTGTTGAAGGCGCTGGGCGCGCCCGGGTCGCTCGTCACCGTGTGGGGGGCGTCGCTGTTGTCAATCCAGACGACGATACTGCCGACTGTGATCGTGATGGAGGAGGGCTGAAAGAGGTAGTGCCCCGGAGGATTCTCCACCATCTGCACCACGGTCACGTTCACCGGCATGGTCGGTGGCGGCGTAGGCGAGGGGGTGGGTGTTGGCGGAGCCGCAGTCGGGGTTGGCGCGGTGGTCGCGGTGGGAGAGGCAGTCGTTTGCCCTCCACCACAGGCGGCCAGGAGCATACAGGCCACCATTGCCAGCGAGAGGGCGATCCAGAGCACTCTCGGGCGAGCGGCGAACGGTGAAAAAGACTTTCTCATCAGTGAAGCTCCTCTACTTACAAAACAAAATAACGGTTGTACAAACAACGGATGTCCCGTTGCTCTGTAGGAAGATACGCTGCGGGGTTACACGTCGACAGCCGCTCCCTGTCATATCCCCCTACCTGTCGGAAGCGAACGCGAAGAGGGTCCCGTCGAGATTGCCGATGAATAACATGCCATGGGCAATGGTCGCAGCCCCGTCGAAGGTAGCGTCTTTGGAGCCATCCTCATACCTAAAAAGCGTGGCTCCGCTCATCGCATTCAGCACGAAGAAGGAGGGTCCCGCGGAGGCGACGACCAGCCCGGGTACTCCAATGGGCGGCGCCAGGACGCGGTACGCGGAGGAGAGGCAGCACTCCCACAGATAGGCGCCCGTCGCCGGGTCGAGCGCCCGCAAGCTGCCGTAGCAAAACTTGCCCCCGATGGTGGTACTCGTGCTCCCCACATAGAGATGCGACCCGTCCCAGACCGCCGCTGCTTCATCCCCGCTAGGACACTGGCGGCATCCCGCGACGGGCGACGACGAGATGTGAGCGCGCCAGACAGGTCCCTTACTGATCTCGCCGCGCTCAAACGCGTAGAAAATGCCGTTCTTGTTCACCGCGCCCACCATTGCACGCCAGACGCTCCCCAGACGAGCGGTAAAGAGGACGGGGGTAGCTCCGAAGTCGCCGTCTGCGACTGCCTCCTCCTCTGGCACCTGCCAGGATCCGGCGATGGTTAACGTGGCAGCACGCAATTCAACCATCGACATAGCATAGGGCTCGCTTACTCCGCATGTGCTGGCGTTGCTCGTCGTGATGTAGAGGTCATCTGAATCTGCATCCAGAGCAGGTGAGCTCCACACTCCTCCTCCCAGGCACCCCTGTGGGACGAGGTCGAGGACGCGATCGATGGCCCCCGTTACAACGTCTAACTGGAAGAGGCGCCCTGCCGTCCCAGGGCATTCTCCGACCGAGGCGGTGCCGATGTAGATGTGCCCCGGGAGACGACGGGCGAACCCCAGATGTAGGTCCCGGGCGCGGAACCGAGGGGGGTCGACCAGAGGATAGTGCCTGTCGCGGCATCCAGGGCGTAGAAGCGGGCATCTCCCCCGCCGACGAAGTCCACAAGCGTCGGTGTCCCCTTGAGCGTGACCGGCTGGATGGAGGCGGTGCTGGCCACGCCCACCGCACTCGGATAGCACCCCGGGCTGACCGTCTTCCCCAGGAAGGTGGACCAGCGCGCCTGCCCGGTGACGCTGGCCGCGTGCTCGTAGCCGTCCCACGAGCCCCAGTAGACGGTTCCATCCACGACCACCGGCTCGCTCGAGATGCCTCCCCCGGCGTGTGCCTGCCAGGAGCGCGAGAGAGCGGGGGCGGTCTCCGCCGTGATGACCGTCTCGCTGCTGTTGAATCCGCCCGCCCCCAGCAGGAAACTGGGCCAATCGCCGGGGAGGATGTGCGGGTCGTTCGCCCGTGCGGAGGCCGAGGCGGATACCACCAGGGTTGGCTCCCGCCCTGAGGCCGTCGTAGGCCGCGTCGTCGGGATCGAAGTCGCGCTGGTCCCTCCCGTACCGCATGCGGTAACAACAAGCAGGGCGGTGATGATTGCGAACGAAAGGTATCCGCAGCGCGGTCCTGTTCGCCTGACAGACGAGGATAGAGAGGAAGCCATCATGGAAATCTCCTCGCATTTCAAGGACGCCTCCCCGTCAAAGAGCAAGCACTGTGAGGCGTGATGTTGTTAAATACGCGCAGAGGTTACAGGGTGGCTTTCTGTGGTGGGAGACGAATAAATCTCGGTGGAGCGCCCTCCAATGGATCGGTTCTGGATCGAAAGCGTCAACCTGGTAAGGACTTTTCGGCTAAGGGAGGATGGTAGCAGCAAGCTCAGCGGTGCGTTTGAGGGCGCGCAACTGCAGGACTTTGACATTGACCGTGGTCAGCCCCATGCGGAGCGCCGTGTCTCGAATGGAAAGTTGGAGCAGAAAGCGGCAGGTCAGGACCTCTTGATAGCGCGGTGGGAGCGCTTGAAGGAGCAGTTGAACCCGCGCGCCCGCTGCGCCCCTCGTCGCTGGGGGGTCCACAGCCGGGCCTTGCCAGCCGACCGCCTGGAGTGCTTCTAGCGAGGTGATCGGCATTCGGTCGCGAGCGCGCCAGTAGTCGGCAATCGTCGTACGCGTGAGCTGGATCAGCCAGTATTGGGCCATCTTCGCTCCGCGTGTCTCGTCCATGCTGCTCACGACCTTGAGAAAGATCTGTGATGTCAGGTCTTCGGCTTCCTGGTAATTTCTAACGCTGCGATACACGAACTGATAGACGCGACCGTAGTGTGCCAGGTAGAACGCCTCTATTGTCTGCCCGTCAGCCTTTCCAATAGGATCCCCTCCTGCTTGTGACGTGTCATGGTTGCGCCGGGCGTACTGCTCCCGCTGCGTCACGGTCGCCGCTCCTGACCAAGGCCCATCCGCTGGGACAGGTAGTCACGCTTATTACTACGTGGATGAGTTGCACGCAGGTGAGGCTTGTGGTGTGCTCTGCCCTCGTCCTTCAAAGAAGTGGCGCCTGCCCTTCGAAAAATTTTCACCAAAGCGCGGCGAAAGGCCCCTGGATCTATCCACGAGGATGAAAGCCGCTCTGCCGTAAGGCAAAACGCTCCTGAGGACTCGCTGTACTGCTCGAAGCTTCCCGCATAGCCAATCAGCAGTGCGAGAAAATCGATGGGTAGATCTGCTTCCGAAGGGCCCGCGCACCAAACGCACGAGGTTCGAGTAAAGGTACCAAGCAGTTCTTTCGTTGCCAGATAGTGGACGATGATCACGACCTCGGCGAACCAGGCAGCACCGAGAGATGGCCAACAGGAGAGGTATGCGTCTCAATCCAGAGGCTGGGTATCATACCGAGAGAGACCTCCTTTTGAGAGAAGAGGTTGTTTCCTTCTCATGAGAGGTCTCTTTTCTCTTTATGAGGCTCGGCTTGCTAGCATCTCGGTGCGCAGCGCGTGGGCAGATCCAGGTTACTTGGCAAAGTACCTATCCCTGAATTGATGGGGAGCGAGTAAACACAGAGCGGTTGCTCTGTCTTGCGAAAATTTCCCAAGTTCACAAAGTAGCAGTAGGCTATGAAAAGTGTGGCTGTACCCAAAAAAACTTCTCGCCGAGATCGGGGAGGGGCTATCAGGGGATTGATGAGGTCTGAGAAGGAACGCGCACGAAAATATTGCCTGCGGGGTCAATGATCGTTTCCAAGCGCGGCAGAGGCGCGAGGTAGCGTATCGT
>WNGH01006068.1_pt1 | contig 20635 bp, 20 predicted proteins | sample 5400631 | NCBI WGS metagenome assembly WNGH01 (sample SAMN13153373, study PRJNA577476) | soil metagenome | isolation source: 115 cm soil or saprolite under Garry oak tree replicate 1 | place: USA:California | collected 2016-06-15
CCAAGATTTCGTCAATCTTTGAGAGCACAAACACGGCACGCCGGCGATTGAGCTTAGGAGCCACCGGAGACCTTCCATTAGTCGTCAAGCACGTCAAGCCAATCAAGGTCGCTCGCTCCCGGTTGACGAATGAGTTTGGAATCAAATAGTGGCTGGTTGCCAAGGCACAAGCCAAGGTGGGCGCAGCTGACGCACCCGTTCTGCGGGAATCGGATCCCGGGCCGAGGAAGGAACTGGGCGGATTCAATTTGACCGACCGTCGATTCGACTAGCTGGCCAAACTCTCGACGCTGCTCGTCGGTAATCGAAGCCAGCAGATATTGAATCTCCGGGACGCGCTTCCTCACGAAAGCCACAATGGCTACGTCGGAGATCCCAGTGATCCAGGAATAGCAGACCAACTGGAGGTCAAGCGAAGTCAGCCCCTCGGGCTGGTCGGGATAACGGGCGCTCGTAGTCTTCCACTCGAGCAAACGCTTCGTACCATCCAGATGGCCGATGGCATCGACATAGGCCACGAATTCGTTGGCGTTTGAAAGCGAGCGGACAAGCTTCTTCTGCATGTTGCGTTGCGGTTGGCGAATGCGGATTCGGTTGTCTCGGGCGAACTGCTCCAGCAGACCGATGCCTTGCCGAAGCAGGCGCTCCCAATCGTCTCCGTGGGAGTACTCCAGCTGAGCATCGCGATACGTTCCCCACTCCTTAAACAACACGGCTCCCGCGTCCTTGCGCTCGAAGAGAGCTACCAGGGCCTTCTCAAAGCAGCGGCCGAAGCACAGAGCCGCTCGAGACTCCTTCTCCCTCCAGCCGTCCAGATAACGAAACCGATAACTCCTTGGGCAGGGTAGATATTGCGAAACCTGCGTGTAGCTAAACGTCATGGGTGACCTCCTGGCTGCGGGCAGCTGGTATCGAGAGTTCTTCCCATTCACTGGCTGGAGCGAAGCCGCCGAGATTGAGAAAGCAACGCCCGTTTAGGGTCGTGTGGGAAATCCGCACGATTCCTCGCAGGCCGAGCAGCGCCTTTTCATCGACTTCGTCTCGGCCCATCAGGTCGGGGTCGTAACCGAAATCACGAAGGAACCACCGGATTTTCCAAAGTGCCTTGGGAGTGCAGTACAAACGACCAGTGAGTGAACGGCCTTGATGTTCTCGCGGTTCAACAACAGCGAGCCGCAGAACGTAGAACGGTCGTTGTGGATGCCAGCGGTAGAAGGCCCAATCGACGCGGACTAGGAAAATGCCCTCCAAGGCGTCATCACTTGCACGCTGTTCGCGATGTAGACCAGGGATATGGCGTTTCATGGTGCGACCTCATGTGACTGGACATAGCTATTGAGCTGACAAATCAATCCCGGACGGTCTTTAGCGGCGCGCTCGGCCAGATTGTTAATAAAGGTTTCGACCTGATCCCGGCTGGCATCTCGAAGGGTGGCGGTGCCACAGTATTCGGCGGCATAGGCCTTAACGAGGCCAGCATCCAGTTGGTACTGGCGAATCAACAGGCAGAGGCGGTCGCGCAGGCGAGGTTGTCCGTTATGTTGAATATTATTTCTTTTCGAGAAGGTTTTGGGCTGATCGGGCGGTTCGGGCGCTTTGGGGCTGGGGGCCCAGCCAAGCTCCTCAACCGAACAGAGCCCGATGCCGTAGGCCTTGCGGAGCGCCCGATTGACGGCGCGGGTTTCGGCGACGCGCATCTCGGCGCCGTGGACTAAGGACGAGACGTTGGACGGATCGGCGTCCCCGTAGCCAACGAAGCCTCTTGAAGTGGAGGTCTTATAGACGGTAGCCCTAAATACCCAACGACCGGACGGAGGATCGGACAAGCGATCTTGAATGACTGTCTTGATTCCGGAACACCGCCGCCTCTGAGCTATCCGCAACAGCCCCGAATGCGTGACATACCACCTTCCCTCAAGAAACAGCAGGTCCCCCCCGGCAACAGAAAGGGCAAGTCTCTTTGTCAACTGCTTGAGCATTCCCATGGAAGTTGAAGGCAACTTGCCCCAAATAGACTGAGCATGTCGAGCGTTTGCAAACCAAGTAACGGAAGGTTTTCTCATGGTTGTTCCCTCATCAAGTTTGAAGTGCATTGCAATATATAGCATTGCATTTAGCAAGGCGTGTGTCAAGCTCTTTGTCTTGAAGAGAGTGGGGTCAAAAAGCGTGATAGAATCTGTCGCACATGAAAAAGGACGCTCAATTAACCTTTCGAATTCAAACAGATCTTAAAAGAGAATTGGAGGCGATTGCCGCTTCCGAAGGCCGCAGTGTGGCTCAGGTTTGCGAAGCGTTTCTGAAAGCAAGCTGTGGGAATTACAAGAAGAAGGGTACGACACTGCTGAAGCGCTTCCTGGCTCGGCGGAGACCAAGACAGAAGGGTACATAAAGTACAAGTCAACTTGTCAAGAGCCGTGAGAGAGGCTACTCCGAGGCCGCCATCACGATCTAGACTTAACAGCGCAAATCTGCATTTAACGTCCCGGACGGGGCGGCCCGCGGTGGCAGCAGCGACTCGGGCTCCACCGGCAAGTCAACCGCTGGCCGTTTGGACTCGGCTCCGATGCCGAGGTGCTACGACCTGAGGAATGGCGGATCGAAATCGAACAGAAGTGCACTCAAATAGCAAACCGAAGGCGCTCGGAAAAAACCGGGGCGCAATAGAATGAACCTCTGACCCATGCTTCCTTGGGGTCCTGAGATTCCTTTGACCCATAGGGTTTACATTATTGCGGGAATTACAGAAAAGTGTTCTGGTTACCTGCAACACTTTCTTGCCCAATCGCTATTTGGAGCTGATGACTCTTAGAGGCGAAGGAAATGAAGAAGAAACTGGGCAGACCCCGAAAGACAAAAGGAGTGATTGCGTACAAGGATTTCGCGCGCGCCGGGATCGTGATGGGCGCGTATGATGCTGCGCGGGAAAATGGCCAAAAGCACAGCGCCGCAGTCGCGCAATCCGTCGAATTTACCAGGCAGCATTATCCTGAGATGCGAATTTCGGAAACTGGGGTGAAGCGCATTTTGGCTAAATTGCGCCCCAGGAAAAGTCAAACCATACTTCTCTTCGAGCGTTCGACGCCTAGTGAAGAAGAACTAGCGAAGTTCCGCTGCATTCAAGAACAACTGCGAGCATTGCAGCAGGAGAAAGGGTTGAGGTTGCCTGTGCCCTCAGGGGTTGACGCCGCTAAGCCGGTCACGATATACAAAATCCGATTTGGTGAAAGACCGAATTATCCCCGCCATAGCCGCAAGACCCCGAAGGAATAACGCCTCCCGCACTATAGGACATTTCTTGGACCCAAATGTCGCTGTTCTATTAAGCCTTCTTTCGGCATGCTGAATCTTGCGCGGCTCCAAAAATGGCTTAGCGAACCCTGTCGATTGAAATCAGCCGTTGGCTTTCCTGCAGTGCCCGACGGGGATGTGCTGGCGGGGCGCGATTGAGCCGAAATGCATTCAAGCAGGGCATTTTTGCCAAGGTCATTGCGGTTCCTGGGGAGTCTAGCGCCATGTATCGATCAATGCTGAAGAACCTGCGAGATTATCGGCAACCAGAAGGTGCTTTCGAAGAGTTCCTCACAGAGATGATCGCGGGCCATGCATGGCGCCTTCGATGTCATATCGCAGCCGAAAGCGCGGAAATTCGCTGTAGTTGCGAGTTCGTCCGCGGTTTTTTTTGTTTGTGGGCCCGCCTTTGCCAAAAGGAGGAGGGCGCCACATGTCAACTCTAAAGCGAGTACGAAGGAGAGTAGAGAATCCTATGGCTGCATTTGCACTGGATTTCGAAGAATTGGTTGAAACCGGGGGAATCGCATTCTCTGATGGTCACTGTATTGAGCTCATCAAAGACGATTTCGGATCGCTGACCTTCTTGGATTCAAACAGAAAGAAATTCCTCCAGCGTATCGAACTCGCCGGCCAAACCTACGTCCCACCTATACTCGCACTGTCGGTATGGGAAGCGCTGACATTACCTAGGAAACGCACTGATTGTGGCTCGACGGTGGAATTGTTCGCGCAAATTCACAATTTTTTTGTTAATCGTGGTGTTTCCGAGAATGCCGCCCAAGCCTCCACTTATTTCGGGCTCGCTAGTTGGTTTCCGGAGTTTCTTCCGATGGCCCCGTGCTTGGTAATCACCGGCCTGGAATCAGATGCACGGGTTTTTCTTCAAATCTTAACCTGTATTGCACAAAAGCTGTATATGCCGGGTCAACTTTGAGTGGGGTCGGCGGCGATGCTGTCCTCAATATCAACTGCGCTCCATCTGGCGGAAAGCTCCCCATTATCAATGGCGCAACGCAAGAAAAGATCGCTGCTGACTTCCAGCCGAAACTCCTGGATTACCGTCTCAAGCATGTTGCGCAAGTGCGAGACGCGGATTTCGACGCACCCACGCTTCCAACACCACTCAGAATGCTGGCGCGGGCGCTGGGTTCCTGCATCCTTGATGCGCCTGAATTGCAGGCCGGCATCGTTGAGTTACTCGAAAGCCAAGGAGAAGTGCTGCGCGCGAACCGCTTGCTTGATCCATACTGTGTCGCCATCGAAGCCATACTCGCCCACTGCCACGGCGAAAATGGGGCCACCCGAGTCGGTGTGTGCGAAATTGCTACTACGGCCACCGCTATTCTGGCGGACCGTGGCGAAACTGCAGTGTTTGAATCCAAGAGAATGGGTAGTCATCTGAGGCTCCTCGGCTTCCGCGCCAAGCGTGACGCCAAAGGCTTTGCGATCCATTTGACGGCTGATGTCCGCCACCTCATTCACAGGCTTGCGCGGGACCACCAAGTTGGAGATTCGGAGCAGGCCGTGATCGGTTGTCCCCACTGTACCGAGTTGATGTCCGCTCAAACCGGGAGATTGAACCCATGAACCCGGTACGGACAATCAATGCATGTATGTATGAAATGAACGTTGTGTACGTTGTCGCAAGGCCATAGAAACGTACGGGCTGATTCGTCTGCGCGTCACACTGAAAGGGAGCATGGCGGATTCCCGCCTTATCAAGAATGTATGGTCCGCCGCAGAGTTGCAAGCGAAAAACGAAGAATGGCAGTTGGTCTGCGCCAATGTATTCGGCCTTCAGTGGAGTCCGTGACCCCGGGCCATGATGGATTTCCGCTCGCTTTCGTCCTCATAAACTGGACGGTCTGGAAGCGACCTTTTCCGATATCGGGTTTCGAAAGCGTGGGAGAGACCCATTGCCATCTCTATTTTCCGCCAGCAGACCTGGCAGGAACTCTTTTCTCTAAACAGGGATTTTAAGTTGTCACCGCAAAAACGGGTGCGCGATAGCGTTCGTTCTTGCACAAGACCGCCCAGGCCATGCGAACCAGCTTGTTGGCCAAAGCCACGACGACCACATTCTGGTGTGCGCGCCCCAACAGTTGCGCTAACCAACTGCTCAGACCGGGAGCCTGCTTGTGTCGCTGTTGCAGTACGCTCCGTGCGCCCTGAACGAAGAGTCTTCGTAAATACTTATTGCCCCGTTTGCTGATACCCAGTAACTTCTGTTTGCCGCCGGTGGAGTACTCTCCCGGAACGATCCCCATCCAAGCCGACAGATTTCGCCCTTTTCGAAAGGCGCTGGCGTTGCCCACCGCAGCGATCAGGGCTGTGGCGGTGACCGGGCCGACTCCTGGAATCTCCGTCAGTCGTTGGCAGGCTTCATTCTCTCTGGCCGTTTTCTGGATGACCCGATCCATCTCCTCAACGCGTGCTGCGAGTTGCTCCAGTTCCAATTTGAGCTGAGCCAGCAGAACACGGAATGAGTCGGACAGATTCAACTCAGCGTCTTCCAGGATACGAGGCAGTTGCTCATCCAAATGACTTCGGCCCTTGGGCAGGGTCAGTCCACGTTCCAGAAGAAGACTGCGAATCTGGTTTACCACCGCCGTGCGTCGCATCACCCAACGCTCGCGCACCCGATGCAGAGCCTGCAGGTCCAACTGCTCCTCCGTCTTGATCGGCACAAAACGCATTCTCGGTCGTTGCACCGCTTCGGCAATGGCTTCGGCATCCAGGTAGTCGCTCTTGTTCGTCTGCACGTAGGGCTTCACATATTGCGCTGGCATCAATCGCACTTCATGACCTTGTTCGCGCAGTGCCCGCCCCAGAAAGTGAGCTCCACTACAAGCCTCCATGCCAATCAACTGCACCTGCAAATTCGCGGTGAAGGCCAGCAGTTGGGTGCGAGAACATCTCTTGCGGATCACCACCTTGCCTGTTGAATCCAGTCCCACCAAATGAAAAACCGTCTTGCCCAAATCAATGCCGAGCACGTGTAGTTTCATGGAATGCCTCCTTGCCACCGCACTCTACAACTTCTAGAGGTCTGCGGCGGACCATCCCATTAACTGTATGGCGAAGATCAAGACGGAGGAATTCCATACAGTCTTCGTCAGGTCCATGACGTGTACGCGACGATTGCCAGGGTAGTTGAGAAACAAGGTGACCAGTCATGTGTACCAGAGCGCAGGAAAATCATGGTCGCGATTAGCGACGCTGAAATCGAACGTCTCACAGAGAGAGGGAAAAAAGGGGCCCGAAGAGGGACAGAGGCTGCGTACAAATTGTCCGCTGCGGTCATTCCAGGCCAAGAGGTGTCGGATCGCCTGATGCGCTCTGAGACGCACTTGAGCCGTGAGATCGATAGGATCCTGAACCGGCTCGAGCGGTCGCAACGGACGCGCAAGGAGCAACCGCTGCTGCCCCAGGTGGACGTTAACATATCCTGATGCCGCGGGAACGGATTCGCCTACTCCGTTCTCGCGCTGGCCCATTGTATATATCTAAAATATATACCGATATATGAGCTCCACATAGCCCTCCAGCTTCGACATGCGGCGCGCAGACCAGTCCCCAGCCATACCGAAGGCGATTGACGCACGCTGGGTGCCACGACGCGAAGAACCCCGTGTGCTCTAGCACCGCCGCCGGTCGCAAACGAAGACGTACGCCCACGAACAAGGACGGACATGGCGAAAGGCTAGGAAAGACCAATTTTGCGAAACGAATGTCCGCGCCCCGCTCCGGCAAGTGAGAGGAGCGCTCGTGGGACTGTATCGAAGAACGGACTCGCGTTTCTGGTGGATGAGCTACACCTGGAAAGGCGAGCAGTATTTCGAGTCAACCAAATGCAGGAGCAAGGCCCTCGCAAACAAGGTACTGGGCAAGCGCGAGGGTGAAATTGCCATGCAGATGTTCAAGGTGGGCCAGCAAAGGGAGAGAATGTCATTCATGGGACTGTGCAAGGAATTTGAGAGTGCACACGTACCAACTCTTGCTGCGAGCACACGAACCAGCGTTCGAGGCTTTCTTGAGAACATTCGGAAATTCTTCGGCGACCGCTCACGGGCGGATATTGATGCCAAGTGCATCACGGATTACCGGAATCACCGCAAGACGCAATCCTCAAGGAAAAACCCAACCTGCAAAGTCAAAGGCGCCACCGTCAATCGCGAGATGACTTACTTGCGCTGCATGTTTAATTTTGCCATCGAGCGCAAGTATCTCTCCGAGAACCCAGCCAGTCGTTTGAAGCCATTCGATGAGCGCCGGGAACGCCCAGCGAAGCGCATGCTCGGCTTGGAAGATGAGCAACGCATTCTGGAAAACGCCCCGCCGTACCTGAGAGTGGCAATCGTGCTATTGGCGCAAACGGGTGGCCGTACCTACACCGAAGGCTTCTCCCTCCGTTGGGATCAGATCGATCTCGATCACAACGTGATTTTCTTCGGAGGGAAAACCAAGACAGAAGGCTCATCCGAGCCTGTACCCCTGACCGGGCTTGCACACGATGTTCTTCTCAACTGGAAGAAGGAACAGGGAGGCAAGAGCCCATTTCTTTTTCCGAGTCCGGTCAAACCCGACCAACCGATCACTACGGTTAAAACGGCTTGGAAGACGACGCTAAAGAACGCGGGAGTAGCTCACTTTCCGATCTACCATTTGAGGCATGTGATTTGCACACGCCTCAGTTGGGTTGCGCCTGACGCCGTTGTGCAGCACGCGATGCGTCATTCGAGTCCTGAAACCAAGCGCCACTATCAACTGGGGATGTTGGAGCAGGTGCGGCAGAACCTTGAAAAAGCAAATGAGAAGGTCTACGGCAAGGGAAAAGTATTACGTTTTTATGGCGGCCAGCCCGGTGCCGAGAACGAGCAATAACCACGTGTAAATAACGGATAGAGGAGGAGTAAGTGGCGACCCAAGAGGGGTTCGAACTCCCGACCCTCTGCTTCGAAGTCGCGAGGGCGAAGGATCATCTACGATGTCCCGGACGCCCGCACTGCGTCTTCCGCAGCCATCCGCATGCCCAATATGTCGGCGCTGGGATTTCCTCGCACCACTGAACGGGAGGGCAGAAGTTCGACAACCTCCGCGCTGGCCCGGCGAATCTCTGCGAGCGCGCCGGGCATGTCCCGGTGTCCACTTGACCTTCATTTCCCTGAATTCGACCAGTGTACTTGGATCAATCCTCATTACCGGTGCGCCAACTATGGGAGGCCAGGTCGCAACTAGCCCACACAAAAAGTTGGGGTGTTGGCCATGGGTTGAAGGACCGCCGCACAGACAATTCTTGTGAGAAGGCGATTGGATGCGAGTTAGCTGGCTCGCAAATACATGCACTTAACAAGCTGGCGGATAGCTCAAATGTGAAATAAACCGTAACCAGGCAAGTTACGTCCGCCAACAACGTGCGTGCCAACCCCCGGGTCCTCAGAAGCCCCTTTGTTTTAATGTACTGAATTCTCTGCATTTAGGAGCTTGCAGATCTCACTCGAAGTTATTTCCCGCAAGGCGCCGATTGTATGTTTCCCATGGCACGGTAAGTGCATCGTTTGAACCCCAAGTAGTCGACCTGAGGGACAGCGGGTCAGGGGGCTGGAGCGGGGGTTATGATTCCCGTTCCTCAGTTTGTTCATGACGAACACCCTTTGGATCGTATCGACAATTCTCGCTGATTCGAAACCCGCAACAATTGTGAAGAGGGCGGAAGTGTCTTCGTTCTTCGAGTGTCGACCACCGCAGGCTCGTGGGACCGCTAATGGGATTTGTGGATCATCGGCCAAATGTCGACGAAACTGTGAGAAAGGAACTTAGCCATGAAAATCCGGCGGATTATGTTCTCGTTACCCTTGATCGTCGTCTATTTGACGGGGGTCTCAAACGCCCGAGCTGCTGGGGTCGTCAGCGGTAAAGTGACGGCCGAAGACCAGACCTCGAAGCCCAACACTATTAGCGCGTCCGCGACGCCGAATGCCGCGAAAGGAATCCATCTCCAGGCTTCGAATGGCTCCGACGCTCGACAAAACGGCGCGGTTCAGAATGTGGTTGTATACATCACCCCTCGCGCTTCAAGCAAGACCGCGCCGGACAGGCAACCTATCTCCATCGCACAAGACGGCTGCCGGTTTACGGAGGGGGTCCGGCGGATGGGCTTCGTTCCGGTCGCGCCTTATACTGGGCAAATGGTGAGCTCGGCCGATGAAGAAATCATCCCTGTGCGATGCGACATCAGAGCGGGAGCTCGAAAGTACTTCGTAGTCTTGAAACCTTCACACTATTCTGTGACAGGGCAAGACGGCACATTTACCCTCAGAGACCTGCCTCCCGGCAAGTACACGATCACGGCTTGGGAGGAAACCTACGGTAGTCAGAGCGAGGAAATAACCATCTCCGGAAATGAGACTGTTCCGGCTAATTTCGTGTTCAGACCGAAGTCGAAAACATAGCTTCGCACGAAGGCATCAAGAAGAAGTTTCCGGCAGAATCGGCTAACTCGGGGGCCGTTGTGGCTTTCTTTTCCGGGATCCAGGGGCTGGCATTCTGAGCTTTGGATCCAACCGGACTGCTTCAGCAAGTTCCTGTGCAGCTTCCTCCCTGTTTCCTTTCGCCTCTAATGCGCCCGATAATTTGTAGTGAGCAAAGGCATCATTAGGGTTCAGGCGGAGAGTTTCACGATACTCGAGAATGGCCCCGTCCAGGTTACCTTTGGCTCGCAAAGCGTCCCCGAGGCCTGAATGCGCTTCGGCGAGGCCGGGGTTGAGACGCAACGCCTCGCGCAATTCGACAATGGCCCCATCCATGTCGCGCTGCAAACCGAGAGCGAAACCGAGGTTCATATGTGCTTCGGCAAGACCAGGGTTGAGACGCAACGCTTCGTGCAATTCAGCTATGGACCCACTTAGATCGCGTTTCACACGGAGGATTGACCCCAGGTTAGCGTGCGCCAGCGCGAGGTTGGGCTCCAAGCGTATTGCTTCCCGGTATTCTGCGATGGCTCCGTTGACGTCGCCTTTCACCAGGAGGGCGGAACCAATGTTGACGTGGGCTTCCGCCAGCGTGGGCTCGAGACGTATGGCTTCCCGGTATTCTGATATCGCTCCATCCAGATCGCCATTTGCCTTTAGCGCAAGCCCCAGCTCGTAGTGCGCCTTGGCGCTGCGCGGCTTCAGGCGCAGAGCTTGCCGGTATTCTCCAATGGCTCCGTCAAGATCATGCTTGGCGAAGAGCGCTTCGCCTCGCGCCAGGTGTGCTGCGCTGGTATCCGCTGAGGATGGCTTGGACGAAACAGCCAAAAGGAACGCCAAAGCTATTACGCCTGATTTCAGAAAGGCCTCCGTGGGGTGCGGTTCCAAGAATCGCAAGATGAAATTAAACGACGCGGCCTCACTCCTATCAATCGAACAATTCAGGAGGATCGACAGAACAGAGCCGCCAAAATGAAGCTTCCGAAAGGCTGCCTGCCTGCCACTGTTTCAAATTCTCAAGAGTAGCCGCGATTTGCCCTCCGTCAGCCGAATCGAACACGATAACCACGCCGGCGACCGCTTGATCGTGCGAGGAGATCTCCTGGTATGCCGTGACGAGAAGTGACTTTGCGAAATTCCTCTTGGCTAGTGCGGGGGCCGGCTTCCCCTCAAAGGACGCCGGCGCGGTCCAAATGATTTTGACCGTTTTTCCCTTCAGTGGCGCCCAGTTGCCCTTAAATGGATTTGTCTCTTCGCGAACGACTCGAAAGGGTGGCTCGGCAGCGGGCGCGGCAACGTCGGCCTTGTTCGAATTCGCATTCAAGCCCTCCGGCAAGTTCAAATCCGAACGGCGAATCCAGCCGCGAGAGACTCCCGAGATCAGCACGTGCACCCAATCCGGCTGGGTGTCGAGCACTTGAAATTCGTCTTCGTTATCCGCGGAAAACAGCACTGGACTATTCGCACTCGCCGTTGACACGACGCGTGTTCCCGATTTCCGAACGACCGCGATATCGGTTGGATGCGTTTGATTACGGAGAATTTCCTCGAGGTTTTGGACGACGCCACTCAAATCACTCAATTCCTTTTCGGCTTGTTCGCGCCGGCGCCGCAATGATTCGATATCCTCGGAAGTACTTGGCGCTGATATGACCGCCGCCGCGGGGGATCCGGCGAGGCCGGAAGAGGATGCGCTCAGTCCGGCGCGAGCCAGGGTGGACTCTTTGCGTGGTCGACCTCCAGAACCACGCGCGCAATGCCCTGTTGATTCTGCCCGACGCGCACCCTCTTCAAGAGGCCGCCGCTTTCTACTTCCACGCCGGTGCGGAGCAACTCGGGATCGATCTTGGTGTTTTCAATATCGAAGTAGATGCGGTCGGGGCCCGAGATGCGCGTCGCCTGGTATTTCACCTGGGCGCCCACGTCAATCTCGATGCGCGAGTGCGGGTCACCATTCCACGTGCGGATTCTCGTCACTTCCGGCCTGGAGCCGGCTGTTGGGTGGTTTTCGCCGGATGCTACCGGCCTCGAAGCAAGCGAGCCCGGCGATTCTGGAGCGGCGGTAACTGGTGCCTTGGTCGCGAGGGCCTCATCGATCCGGTCCAGCAAATCCGATTCCACGTGTCCATTCGACAGCAACACTCGATATCCGGATTGCGCTGGGTTCGGGTCCGTATACCACGCGGTGATCTTGGCCGTGACGTGTACCCGCGTCTCATCCGGGCCGTTCGCCACTACCTGGACCGCGCACTCAAAGTAACCACGCGTGAGGCGATCCGACTGTTCGTCGATACTCTCAGCGAATCCGCCGAGAATTGGCAAGCGCCCCTTGAGCGTGGCATGAAGGTCCTGAATCGCCTTCTCGACTTCGGCCTTCTGATGATGAAACACGCGCTCCATCCCGCGGGCTTGATCGGCGGCTGCCTGTGAGGGGGGCAGCGGAATTATCGAAAAGACCGCGCAGGCAAGAAGAATGCTCAGGGGATGGTTTCTCATGGCAGCGCCTCCACTTGATCCTTGCGGAGCCACCCTCGGTGTTTGTCCGTAGTTTCCACCCCATACCAGGACGGAGTTACGATCAGGACTACGACTTCCGAATCGGCCCACAGGGATTGGACTCTTACCGCGGAATTGAATGGCGCTGACTTCAATTCCGTGCCTTCGTTCTTAACCTTCACAACGAGTTTGTGGCGAAGTTCCTGGAAACGCGCATCCAGATTTTTCAGGGAAGATTCGGCGGATGCCAGCTTGGTTGTTTCTTCCTGCCGCTGGCGGAGTAGCGCCGCTGCCTTATCGTCTTCTTCCTGCCGCTTCTTTAGGAGAGCAGCCGTCTCCTTATCCGCGATTTGAACCTGTCGAAGTCGATCCTGAATCTCCTTGAATTCGCCCGATTCGACTGTGCCATCAGAAATGTCCGGTTTGCGGTGGCCGTCCTCGACGAACACCGCGTCGATCCGCAGATGGGTATGTGACTCACCCTGCGCCAGCACGACATAGCGGACCGTAATCGTTCCCACATCGCCGCTATCCTTGAAGTTGCGCGGAGCCACCGCTCCTTTCAGGACCTTGTAGAAGGCATGTCCGGGCCCCGTCCATGGTCCGAAGTAGGCGGACGAATCCGCGGGCAAGGCGCCCGAGAGCGTCTTGTTGTTCTCGTAGACGTACGTTCCCCGAACGATGGAATCGCCCGCAACGGTCTTCACTATCTCGAGGACATCGGCCTCCTTGGCATCCAAATCAAATCCCAAGCCTGCGGAGGCCTGCGCCTTCACCTGGGGCGGCTTTGCTGGAGTTCCCGAAACCTTGGCCCCGATGAGAGCACCAAGCAATAAGGAAAGACTGCAGGCCAAGCGTAGCCTGAGTACCATTGGATTCCCCCGACTGATGACGCGTGCGCTCTCGCCCTCAGAGAAAAAGTAAGCGATGGCACTTCCCTTTATCGGCATGCTCGAAATAGAGCCGGTACCGGAATCTCGGCGAAAGCTCATTGGGGCGACCTGTTTCATTGAATTAACGCCAGCATTCCCAGCCCTCTCGATGAGCACGTAATGACCGGAGGCTTGAACCTCTTACTTTGTACATCCTGCTTCGTAGGTCAGCGAAGTCTGGGAGTCGAATGGACCCTAGCACAATTTAATCAGATATTTCAAAGTGGCGGTCAGCTTCATTTCGGGGCTGTTCCCAAGATTCAAGGGGTCCCCGAATGATTTGCTCCTCCGTGCAAACACCGATGACAATCAAAAGCACTATCCGCCAAGCAGTCTGCTCAGGTTACTGCATAAGCGATGCAATTGTCACGACTCCGCACACCAACGTGGCAACTCTGGTTTCTGTAGAAAGTCCCACAATTGGAGCATTATAGACCTACCTTGTGGCAAGTATACAATCGCGCAGGAGTGCCCGTCCTACTAACTAAAACCTGGACGCGCGAAGCGGCGTATTCATTTCGTGGTACGCTAAGAAGCCGCAAGAAATTTCCTACCATGAAGTAGGGCCGCATCGTAGCGGAGAGGATTGCGCCGAGGTGCATGCCGACGAACGAGCTGCATTTGCCGGCGGCTGAGACCGTACTCGCGCCTGACGCTCGCTCGGACGATCCTGTAGAATGCTGCGGGGAAAATATCCTGGGACTCTCTCGCCGATGAAAAAAGTTCTGGCCCTCAATCGCGGCGAAATCGCCATCCGCATCCTGCGTGCCGCGAACGAACTCAAACTCCGCACGGTCGCAGTATTCTCCGACGAAGATCGCCTGAGCCTTCATCGGTTCAAGGCCGACGAAGCGTACTTGATCGGCGAAGGCAAAGGACCCGTCCAGGCATATCTCGACGTCGAAGGCATCGTGGCGCTCGCCAAGGAAAGAGGCGTGGACGCCATCCACCCAGGTTACGGTTTTCTCTCGGAAAATCCGGCGCTTCCCCGCGCGTGCGAGGCGGCGGGGATCACGTTCATCGGGCCGAGCGCCGAACTGCTCGATCTGCTGGGCGACAAGACGGCGGCGCGGCGGCTCGCACAGAAGGCCGGCTTGCCCGTGGTGCCGGGAACGCCGGAGCCAGTCACGCAGAAGGATGACGCGGCGAGCATCGCGGAAAAAATCGGTTATCCACTGATGGTGAAAGCGGCGTTCGGTGGCGGCGGGCGCGGTATGCGCGTTGCGTTGAACGCGGAATCGCTGGAAACGTGCCTTGAGGAAGCGCGGGCGGAAGCTGGAGCGTCGTTTGGGAATGATGCAGTGTTCCTCGAGCGCTTCATTCGCCGGGCGAGACACATTGAAGTTCAAATCCTGGCCGACCAATACGGGAACGTCCTCCACTTGCATGAGCGCGATTGCTCCGTGCAGCGGAGAAATCAAAAAGTAGTGGAAGTCGCGCCTGCGGTGCATCTCGATCCGAAAATCCGCGAAGGATTGGCGAATGCCGCGGTGGCGCTGGCGCGCGAGGGGAAATACTACAGCGCGGGGACCGTCGAGTTTCTAGTTGATGCCGACACAGGCGCCTATTATTTCATTGAAGTGAATCCGCGAGTGCAGGTGGAGCACACGGTCACCGAAATGGTGACCGGAATCGACATCGTGCAGGCACAGATTCAGATCGCGCAAGACCTCGAGCTCCACGGCGCGCAGATGAATCTGCCCCGCCAGAACGAGATTTCGCTGCACGGGTACGCACTGCAGTGCCGCGTGACCACGGAAGATCCCGCGAATGAATTCCTTCCGGACTACGGCAAGATTCAAACCTACCGGTCGCCGGCCGGCTTCGGCATTCGCCTCGACGGCGCTTCCGCGTACGGCGGGGCCGTGATCACGCCGTACTACGATTCGTTATTGGTTAAAGTGACGGCATGGGGGCGCGAGTTTCCACAAGCCTGCCGCAGGATGGACCGCTGCCTGCGTGAGTTCCGCATTCGCGGAGTAAAACGAACATTCCGTTCCTGGTTAACGTCGTGAACCACGAGCGCTTTCAAGCGGGCGGAGTAACCACTTCGTTTCTCGACGAAACGCCCGCGCTGTTCCAGTTCGCTCCTCTGAAGGATCGGGCGACGAAGCTCTTGAGTTACCTCGGCGAAGTGATGGTAAACGGAAATCCAGAAGTCGCGGGCAAGCCGAGGCCGCAGACGATCCGGGCAGCTCCGGTCCCCGATCACATACCTGGCCAGCCGCCTGCGGGAACGCGGCAACTGCTGGACCATCTCGGCCCCGAAAAATTTGCGGAATGGACGCGATCGCAGAAGCGGCTTTTGATGACCGACACGACCTTTCGCGATGCCCACCAATCGCTGATGGCCACGCGTGTCCGGACCCACGACATGGCGGCGAGCGCCAATTTGGTGGCGCACAGGCTGCATAACCTGTACAGCCTGGAGATGTGGGGCGGAGCAACATTCGACGTGGCCATGCGTTTTCTGCTGGAGGATCCGTGGCTGCGCCTTGCCACCATGCGCGAAGCGATTCCGAATATTTGTTTCCAGATGCTGCTGAGGGCGTCGAACGCCGTCGGCTATTCGGCTTATCCGGACAATGTGGTGGAAGCATTTATCGTAGAGGCAGCGGCGCAGGGCATCGACATTTTCCGCGTTTTCGATTCGCTGAACCGGATGCCGAACATGAAGGCTCCCATCGAATTTGTGCGGAAGACGAACAAGGTTTGCGAAGCGGCCATCTGCTACACGGGCGACCTGCTGGACCCGCGTCGTGAAAAATACTCGTTGAACTATTACATCCGCCTGGCGAAGGAACTGGAAAAGATGGGCGCACACGTCCTGTGCATCAAGGACATGGGCGGATTGTGCAAACCATATGCCGCGGAGCGGCTGTTCACGGCGTTGCGGGAGGAAGTGTCGCTTCCGATTCACTTTCACACGCATGACACGAGCGGCATCAATGCGGCTTCAATCTTGAAAGCGGCGGAAGCTGGCGTGCACGTGGCGGACGCGGCGGTTGCTTCGATGAGCGGCACGACGAGCCAGCCGAACTTGAACTCCATCGTGGCGGCGCTGCGGCATTCGGAGCGCGACACCGGGCTCGATCTCGATGCGCTGAATGTGTACGCCGATTACTGGGAGACTGTGCGGACCTGGTACCGTCCTTTCGATAATGCGCCGCCGGCCGGTACGGCGGAAGTCTACATCCACGAAATGCCCGGGGGACAGTACACGAACCTGCGCGAACAAGCAGAATCGATGGGCCTGGGGGCGCGCTGGCAGGAAATCGCCCGCACTTATGCGGAAGTGAATTTCGCATGTGGAGACATAGTGAAAGTTACTCCTTCAAGTAAAGTTGTGGGCGACCTGGCGATTTTCCTCGTCAGCCACGATATGAAGGTGAAAGATCTGGAGCGTCTGGGACCGGACCACAACCTGACGTTGCCGAATTCCGTGGTGGAAATGTTTGCGGGGGCGCTGGGCGAACCGGAGGGCGGCTGGCCGCGGGCGCTTCAATCCGTAATCTTGCGCGGCGCTCAGCCCTTGCCCGGCAGGCCAGCGGACCATCTTGCGCCAATAGATTTCAAGCAGGCCATGACGGCCGTCGAGAAAAAGACGGAACAGAAGATTTCCCACACCGACTTGATGAGTTATTTGATGTACCCGGACGTTTTTTTAAAGTTTGCAAAGGCGCGATCGGCCTACGGGAGCTTGGAAGTTCTGCCCACGCCTGAATTTTTTTATGGATTGGAGCAAGGCCGGGAAATCGCGGTGGAACTGGAGCCGGGCAAGACGCTGGTGGTGAAGCTACTCACCGTGAGCGATGCGCATCCGGACGGAACGCGTACGATCTTTTTCGAGTTGAACGGGCAGCCGCGCGAAGTTACCATCCGCGACAATGCCTTGCACGCGAAGGTGCAGTCGCGGGCCAAAGCGGATGCGAGCGCACCAGGGCAGGTGGGCGCGCCCATTCCGGGAGCGATCTCGAGCATCGTCGTCGAAGTGGGGCAACAGGTGAAGAAGGGTGACCGGCTCCTCGTTCTGGAAGCCATGAAAATGCAATCGACTGTCTATGCGCCGATGGATGGGAAAGTGACCCGGAAACTTGCGAATGTCGGAGACAAGGTCGACGCCAAAGACCTGCTGTTGGTGATCGAGTAGCGGCCCTTGTCACGTCAGAGTCGGGCGTGTGGCAATCAATGCGTGAAAGGATTTTGTAGCGTCGGCCTTCAGGCCGACACTGTAGATTCGAGCAGATGCCCGCCTGAAGGCGGGCGCTACATGGCCCAAGACCAGGTTCTCGCAGCGAGTTTCCCCCCTTGAATGGCTGAACGAAAGCGAGGCCTTCGTACATGAAATACGACGCGATAGTGATCGGCTCGGGACAAGCAGGCGTACCGCTTTCCTTTCGTTTCGCGGACATCGGATGGCAGGTGGCGCTCATCGAGAAGAGCTATCTCGGAGGTACCTGCATCAACAACGGATGCACGCCGACGAAGACCATGGTCCATCGCGCGCAGGTAGCTTACTACGCGCGAAACGCCGCGCGCTGGGGAGTCCGGACAAGTGATGTGAGCGCCGATCTAGCGGCCATTGTCACCCAGAAAAATAAGGTCGTTCATAGCTTTCGCGACGGAAAGCAAAAACAGATGATGCGTCGCCCGAACCTGCATTTCTACAATGGCCAGGCCCGATTTGTGGGCGTTCACCAAGTCCTCGTCGGAGAAACACTTTTGGAATCCGAGAAAATCTTCATTAATACGGGAGGCCGGGCGCGCGCTCCCCTGATACCCGGGTTGGACAAGATCCCATATCTAACCAATGAGAACATGATGGACTTGACGGCGCTTCCCGAGCACTTGATTGTTCTAGGCGGGGGATACATCGGACTTGAGTTCGGGCAAATGTTCGCACGCTTCGGCAGCCGCGTGACCATAATTCAGAGAGCGGCTCAGATTGTTCCCCGCGAAGATCCGGAAGTGGCGGTGGAACTTCAGAGGGTGCTCGAAGAAGAGGGGTTAACATTCCTGTTGAACGCCCGGGCGACCCGCGTGGAACAGGAAGGCGACACAATTGTAGTTTCCGTTGACCGGGCGAGTGGGCCATCGATTGTTAGCGGGTCGCACTTACTCGTCGCGATCGGGCGCCGGCCAAACACGGACGATCTTGGTCTGGAAAAAGCGGGAATCGAGACGGATCAATTTGGTTTCATCAAGGTAAACGCCCGGCTGGAGACGAATGTGCCCGGCACCTGGGCGCTTGGCGACGTGAAGGGCGGACCCGCCTTCACTCACATTTCGTACAACGATTTTCAAATTGTGGACGCGAACCTTACGCAAGGGAAAAATCTCACGACGGACAATCGAATTGTCCCGTATAGCGTTTTTACCGATCCGCAGTTGGCCGGGGTTGGCATGACGGAGAAGGAGGCTCGGGCAAAAGGCTACCAACTGAAGATCGGGAGAATTCCGATGTCTCATGTGGCTCGCGCCATTGAACGCGACGAGACGGCAGGGCTGATGAAGATTATTGTCGATGCGGCCACCAACAGGATTCTCGGAGCGACAGTCCTGGCAACAGACGGAGGCGAACTGATTCACGTGCTGTACACGCTGATGCTTGGGAACCTGCCGTACACCCTGCTGAAGGGAGCCGTCTACATTCATCCGACGCTGGCCGAGGGATTCTTCTCACTCATGGAAGACGTGAAGCCGGTCAATTGAAATTGATTCATAGAGCCAAGGCGCAAACTCCTCTCGACATCCGGCGTCTGCGCCGCTCGGAATTACCCGTGAACACAGTCAAACTGGCGCGCTACTTGATCGGAAAGACGCTGGTCCACGATTCACGAATAGGCCGAATGAGCGGGCGCATCGTAGAGACGGAGGCGTACCCTATCGGTGATGCGGCAGGCCACTCGTTCGGCGGCGAAACTCCCAGCAGGCGGTCACTGTTTCTCGAACGCGGGCGCTCCTACGTGTATTTTACGTACGGCTCCTGCTTCATGATGAATGTCTCGAGCGAGAAGTCTGGCATCGGCGCGGGAGTTTTACTGCGCGCGCTTGAACCATTGGAAGGAATCGCGTTGATGGAGCATCATCGCGGAACGCAACGTTTGGTGGACCTTACTCGAGGCCCCGGGCGGCTCGCGAGAGCAATGGATATCGACAAACGATATGACGGCGTCGACTTGTGCGCCGAGGGCCCGCTCTGGCTGGGCGCTCCCGTAAGTCGCGCCGACGCCATCGGCAACAGCGTCCGGATCGGCATCACGCGCGAGATAAGCCAACTCTACCGATTCTACGAGCGGGGGAATCCATTCGTTAGCGGGCCGAAGCGGTTGAGACCTTAAAAGCCACCGCATTTATGTTGGAATAATGAATGCGCGGAAACTCGGCAGGACGGGAGGAAGACGGACATGTGCGCAATCAACGGCACCACGGATCGGTCGGAAGCTTGGCCTGCTCTCCCTCTGTCAGAGTGGGCGGAGACGTATGCGACGCTTCACATGTGGTCCCAGGTCGTTGGCAAAGTTCGCCTGGCGCTGAGTCCGCGCGTCAACCACTGGTGGGAAGTTCCACTGTACGTGTGTGGGCGGGGGCTTACGACGTCCCCAATCCCTTACGAGAAGGGAAGCTTCGAAGTCCAGTTCGACTTCATCGACCACAAGCTCGACATCGTGACAACCGGCGGTGAAATCAGGAGCCTACGTCTCATTCCACGCACAGTCGCGGATTTCCATGCTGAATTCATGGGAATGCTTCGTTCGCTCGGCATCAACGCCAGAATCTGGAGAATGCCTGTTGAAATCCCCAACCCGATTCGTTTCGATGAGGATCGCACGCACGCGTCGTACGATCCGGAATACGCCCATCGGTTCTGGCGCATTCTGGTGGCTGTGGATTCCGTCTTCAAGGAATTTCGGTCGCGGTTCCTGGGAAAAGTCAGCCCCGTGCATTTCTTCTGGGGGAGTTTTGATTTTGCCGTGACGCGATTTTCCGGCAGGCGCGCGCCGGAACGCCCCGGCGCTGACCGCATCACCCGGGAAGCCTATTCGCACGAAGTCATCAGCGTAGGGTTTTGGCCGGGCGGAGGAGAAATGAAGGGCGCCGCATTTTATGCGTACGCTGCGCCAGAACCGGACGGATTTGGCGATCGCCCAGTGCGGCCCGCAAAAGCTTTCTACAGCAAACAGATGAGCGAGTTTTTCTTGATGTACGACGATGTGCGGGCGGCGGACTCACCCAGGGATGCGTTGCTCGAATTTTGTCAAAGCACATACGAGGCAGCCGCCGACCTCGGTAAGTGGGACCGGGCGAACCTGGAAAGGACGGCGTAAGTGGCCGATCCAGTTTCCTGCGGCCTTCACTCAACGGTAGTCCGCCACAAATTCTCTGTGCTCGGTGCCCCGACACTTTGCTGCGGAGTGCCGGGTTTGGTGGCGCCAGCGTCTCGCT
>WNGH01004193.1_pt1 | contig 20633 bp, 18 predicted proteins | sample 5400631 | NCBI WGS metagenome assembly WNGH01 (sample SAMN13153373, study PRJNA577476) | soil metagenome | isolation source: 115 cm soil or saprolite under Garry oak tree replicate 1 | place: USA:California | collected 2016-06-15
GCGCTAAAGGACTGCGGAGGGGTGGGGTTGATGCTGGCAAGCGTGAGATCTGAGGCCTGGATGACGGTCCTGGCCTGGATGTCGTGGCTGGCGACCACGACCTTGACGCCGGTTGTCGTCCCCTGGATCAGGGGCAGGCTGGCGATGCCGGCCGCGGTGGCGAAGGCGAGGACCGCGAGCACCGCCCCGATGACGATGTACAGGCGGCCGCGGCGAGGTCTGGCGAGGACGGAGGAGGCAATTGACATTTAGTTGCGCGCAAGCTTCACAAAACGGCCGCCCTAAAGCAACTCATTCGACAAGAACGGCCTGGACCAGGGCGGTGTTGATCCCGTAATCGCTGCCCACGGCGATCCCCGCTCCGGCGGCCGCCGAGACAGAAAGCGTGCCGCAGGACAGCGTCCCGGCGAGCGTGCTGGTGCCGTTGACGGTGTCGGTGCACGTTCCCGGCCAGTACACGGACCCAAGGAGCCAGTGCTCGGCGGCCGTGCCCTTGATCGCGATCTGGCCCGTATTGCTCGCGGGTGCGTAGATCAGCAGGTTCCAGCAAGCGCGATCCCCGACCGGGCACCAGCTCGAACCTGGGCAGGTCGCGTCCCCGCTCGGAGCTGACGAGCAAGGCGCCGCAAACCAGGTGTACCCGCCCCCCGCCGAGTCGGCCACGGCGTTGGGGGGACACGCCGAGATCGAGCATGGCGTGGACCCGAACTGGCAGGTCGCGGCCGCGCAATTCGCGCCACCGCCCGCCGCGCATGTGCCCGTGGAAAGACCCGCCTGGTTGACCAACTCGATCGTCACGTCTTGGGCGAGCAGCATGCCGCCGTTGAGGCAGATGCCACCTCCGCCTGCGAAGCCCGAGCCGTTGAAGTAGTAGAAGCCGGGATCGAGGACGGCTCCGGCGCCACCGGTCGCCGGCTTGAAGGTGGCGATGGCCGCCGACCACGCCGTCGCCGGGTTGGCCGTCATGGTTTCGCTGGCGACTCCGGCGGGCAGGTCCAGGCGATATTCGCTCGCAAAGCCGTTGGCGGGGTCGCTGGACAACGCGTTCCAGCCGCCGCCGCGCGTGAAGGTCTGGCCAGGGACTCCCTTGTTGAACCCGTCGGCGGTGATGACGAGCTCGCCGCTCTGCGCCATCGCTCCTGTGGTCGAGACGGTCAGGCTTCCTGAGAGCGCGTTGATCGCGCTGCCTGTCTGGTCCACAGGAGCGGCCGTCGCCACGCCCGACCATTCGGTCATCTGGGCGTCGCAGTTGATGTTCGCCGGGTTGATCGTGAAGGTCGCGCTGGCGATCCCGCCTGGGTTGTTGGGGTAATACCAAATCTCCGTTCGACCTGCGCTCGCGAGATTGACCTCCATTGCCTGGACCCAGCTCGCGGGCGCCTGGAAACGGTTGGGGGTCGTCGGGCAGTTGATCGCGGCCACGAGCAGCGTGCCTGCCAGGCTTGCAGCAGGCAGCGTCGGGGTGACGAAGTGGCTGACGGGTCCGACCCTGGTCCCGACCTGGCGGTTCAAGATGCCGCCCGCCATTGAGGTCAGGTTCAGATATCCATAGCAGCTCGGTTTGAAGTGATAGAAGCCGCTCGCATCGGCGCTCGCGGGCGACGGGCCAAGCCCCGTGCCGACCACAACCCCGCCGGCCGTGATGTTTGGATATACCCCGGCCGGGTTGCACGCCGATCCGAGGGCTCCACCTGCGCCGTTGCGAAGCGTCGCGATCGCGGCCGGGTCGGTGTTCGGCTCCGGCGGAAGCGATGTAGAGACTGGCGGTACCGGCACAGGGCCCTTTCCCGCCGCGCACGGATCGGCATTGATCGCGGCCACCCCCGGGGTCAGAAACGCGCTCGTGCCCGACGTCCCGCAGGTCGTGGCGTTGTGGCCCGAAAGCTCGGAGCCGTCCGCGCAGACGGCGTTGCTCGACCCGGAGTTGGCGCCGGCCGCGCAGGAGCCGCCACCGCCCACCCAGGTCTGGCCGTTGGCGTAGACCGTGACGTTGCCGAGGTCCGAGTACGTGCTCGAGGCCGCCTCAAAGCGGTCATGGGCGTAGACGGCGCAGCTGCCGCTGAGCGTGATCGCGTTGGAGACTTCAAGGGTGCCCCCGACATTGAACTGCCCGCCGGTGCACGACAGGGTCGTGGCCCTGATCGCGGTCGCCGATCCGCTGAGCTGCTGACCGACGGCGCGGCGGGTCACGTTGGTGTTGCTCGCACCCATGTAGTTGCCGAAGGAGATCGGCAGGGCGACCGTGAGGATCACCTCGACCTGCTGCTGGTGGCCGCGGTACGGGTAGTGGATCGTTTCGCTCATGGCGCCGGCAAAGGTGTCGGTACCGGTGTAGCCGGCCGCGCAGCTTCCGCCGATGCTCAGGCTGCCGGTTCGCGTCCGCTGTGTGGCCAGGAAGTTGTCGGCTTGCGTGATGATGGTGCTCGCCGACCCAGCCGTGCACCCGACGCCGATCGTGAGCGCCGAGTCGGTCGCGGCACCATCGGCAAGCTGCTGAAGCTGGTTGCGCTGCCACTCCACGGAGCCCGTGAGGAGAATCAGCGCCGCCGAGCCGATCAGTGCGAGCATCCACACCGCGACGATGACGAGCACCTGCCCACGCTCGCGCTTGCGCATCAGTACTCGAGGGTCTCCACCGACTGGGAGTCGAACGTGATCGTGCTTGGAATCCCGAGCAGCGAGTTCAGGACGGGCTTCCACTGGAGCTTGAGGTCGACCACGACGAGCTGATGGCCGGACGTGCGGACAGCCGCACCACTGGCCCCCGCGCATGAGGGACAGCTCCAGCGTGGGTTGGGATTGCCGCCGGTGGAATCGAGCTCATAGATAAAGACGTACACGGTGCTCGCATTGATCGCGCCGGTCAGGGTGATGGTCCCGGGCTGCAGCGGGTTCGCGTTGGCGACGTATGTCCCGTACGTAGGAGGGCTGGAGATCGCCGTCGAGTCCTGGTACACGACGGACATTCCGAGCGGGTCGAGCTGGTGAGCGCCGTTGGTCAGCGGGCCCAGGGTGCACGGCGTGGTGAGCGCCGTACATGTGGGCGAGAGGGTGTTCGAGCCGCTGTAGTAGCCCAGCACCGCCTGCCGCGCCATGTCGCGCGAGGCGCCCTGGAGCATCGTGTAGATCAAAAGGCCGCGCCCGAGGTCGACAGTCGCGCCAATCAAAAGGAAGAGGGCCGGGGCGATGAGCGCGAACTCAACCAGCGCTTGAGCGTGTTTGGTGCGCTTCACCACGACGTCGTGGCTCGGCTCGAACCTGTGATGGTGATCCCGCCGCCTAGGATGTTGAGGTCGCTGAATCCGTAGTAGACGAAGACGTCGATCTCGGACTGATACAGCGTGGGTATCGACCCGGTGCAATTGACGCTGGTCCCGCAGTACACCGCGACCACGGCCTGTCCGGCGGTCGGTTTCGTGTAGTCCGTCCCGACGACGAAGGGGGGTGCGTGGTTCACCTGCGTTGGGCAGGTGATGTTCGTAGTGACCGCAGCCAGGTCGGCCGTGATGAGGTTGCACATCGCCGCCAGGCCGGGACCGTTGGTGGACGCGGTCTTGCCGGCTACGAACCTCGCCGCGTCCCGAGCCGCGTCGGAGGTCTCGACCGCGAATGCGTAGCCGCGGCCGAGCTCGAGTACACCGGCGACGAGAATGACCAGCACCGGAAGGGCAATGGCAAACTCGACCAGCGCCTGACCTCTTCCCCGCTTGCGGGGAAGTACCCGGCTCAGCCGGGGGATGGGGCCAGTCCTTTCATGGTCACGCATCGAGCTTGAGGCTGGCCAGGACCACCCGCGCGATCTCCGTCGCTCCGCGAGACACCATCGACGACGGGTCGTGTTGCAGGACGAGTCCACCGGCCAGCGTCGAGTCCTCTGGGCGCGAGTCGTCGAAGCCGACGACGACCGACATCTTGCGGCCGAGGATCGACTCGATCGCCGCCCGGTCGAGCGGGGGATGGGGGGAGCGCTGGTTGAGGACCAGCTCCATGCGGTTATCAGGCACGTTCATGATGTCGCGGAAGATCGCGAGCGACCGCCGCGCGTCGGTCATCGCCGCGATCTCGGGCGGCACCACCATGACCAGGCACTCGGCGCGCTCGATCACCGCAAGCGCGGCCTCGGCCAGCGAGGTCCCCAGGTCGACGACGATCACTTTCTGCCAGGCGACCACAACGTCAAGAACGCGCCCGACGCGCTCCCCGGTCAGCGTGTCTACCTCCTCCGGCCGCAGCGTTCCGGGAAGGACGCCCATCCCGGTGCGGTGGTTGACGATGTTGCCGCGCAGGACCGATTCGAAATCCACCTGAGCCGCCTTGGTCGCGCTCGCGATCGATCCCGTGGCGATCAGGTCGGCGAAGAGCGCGGCGTGGCCGAATGGCGCGCCGAGGTCGATCAAGAGAACCTGGCGAGGGAACTTGCGAGCCAGGGCCGCCGCCGTGTTGATCGCCAGAGTTGTCGTGCCGGCCCCGCCCTTGGCGGAGAAGAACGCGACGAGGGGCGCGGCCGTGCGGGAGGCGCTTTGAGCTTCGCTCGCCGCGGCGGCGGATAGCTCCTGCTCCCACAGCTTGTCCAGGACGAGGGCGACCTTTTCGACCTGTGCGCCCAGTCCCTCGACCAGGCCGTCCCGGTCGAGCGTCAGGAGGACCGCGCTGGTCAGCCCGTAGATGCTGGTCGTGTAGCGGCCGCCTGTCCGGGGCGCGGGGAGGATGACGAGGTCGCCAGGGGCGGGTCTCCTGGTCAGCAGGACCTTCCCCGAGGAGTCGCTGATCGACTCCTCCACCTGGCCCGAAGCCAGGAAGATCACGACATCACCGCCCTGGCCGCCCAGGCGGAGGGTGTCCCTGGCCGCCAGCCCGACCGTGCGCATGCGGCGGGCGACCGCTCGCAAAGCGCCGTCGCTCAGCTCCGAGAAAACGGAGGACATCTCCAGAATGCGCATCCGCATCTGAACTGCCGACGGCGTCTGGTCTCCGGCGGGTGCGCTGTCGCTGGCGCCCACCTGGCTCGGCTCTTCCTCCCGCGCCCGCTGTAAGGTTTTCGGGACCTCACGGGCGTTCAAAACGCGGATACTGTAGCGCGCTCCCCCCAGATGGACCCTTCGCTTCGCAGCAATGGCTCAAACACCAGGCCCGCGATCTCGGCGCCCAACCGCGCCGTCGGGCGGTCTAAGGTCGCCGGACGCGTTGACCGGGTGCTTAATACCGCCCTGGCCGGAGAGCGGGCCGCGGTCCTTAACGCCACGGCGGCGGAGCTTCTCGCGGATTCGCAGCCGGTCGCCCGCCTGATCGAGATCGCCCTCAGGCGCCCCGGTGTAGGGGTGATCGGTCACTGGATGGTCCAGGAGCTCTTTCGCCGTTCCAACCTGTACGACGAGCTGATGAACGCCCTGGTCAGCTCCAACCCGGCGACCCGAGCCGCCGCGGCGCGGCTGTGCGCCGCCGCCCGGATGACCGACTCGGTGCTGTGGATCGGCGACCTGCTGGATGACCCGAAGCCGCCCGTCCGCGAAGCTGCGGTCCGTTCGTTGGGCCAGCTCGGCGGCCGCCGAGCGGTCGAGCTCCTGATGGCGTCGTCAGAGCGGATTCCGGTCTACCGGCTGGCCATCGCCCTCGCCCGCGCCGCCTCCGACGTCGACATCGAGGCCCTCATGCGACAGCCGGCCAGCGAACGCGCGGCCGTGGTGACCGTTCTCGCCTGCGGCCTGCGCCGCGACGTGCTCCGGGTGTCGCCGCTGCTTGGCATCGCGCACGACCGCAGGTGGCCAAAGAGGGTGCGCGTCGCCGCGTGCAAGGCGCTGGCGACGATCGGCGATCGTGCCGGCGTCGGCGGGTTGAGCCGGCTTGCCGAGAGCGATCCGGACCCGGTCGTCAAGACAGCGGCCGACCGCGCCCACCGCCGCCTGGTCAGGCGGGCGGTTGCGAAGTGAAGCTCTCCGAGCGGTTCGACCGCCGCTACCAGCAGGCCCCGGTCGCCACGCAGCCCGAGCCGGCGGCCGAGCCGGCGACGCCGCCCGACGGCTCGCCGACCATCGCCCCGGTCGAACGCCGTGCCGTGCCGCGCGAGACCGCGCCCAACCAGGCCGTCACGGCGGACCTCCGGACCGCGGAGCTACCGACGGTCCTGAGTCCGGCCCTTTCGGCGGCGAAGGCCGAGATCCACGCGGACATGCTGCGGCGTCACGCGGCCGCGATCGACATCAGCAACCGCGCCGGGATCCGGCGGCTCTTGATGCAGCTCACAGAAGAGCACTTTCGCGCCAAGCCCCCCGCCGCGCTGGTCACGGCGGCGGATCGCGAGCGCCTCGTGGAGATCCTGTTCGACGAGGTCATCGGCCTTGGTCCGCTCGAGGCGCCGCTGCGGGACCCGGACATCACCGAGATCATGGTCAACCGGCCGGAGCAGATCTTTGTCGAGCGGCACGGCCGGATCGAGCTGACCAACCTCGCGTTCGAGGACGAGGCGAGTCTGCGCCGAGTCATCGACCGCATCGTGTCGACGATCGGTCGCCGCGTCGACGAGTCGGAGCCCATGTGCGATGCGCGGTTGAAGGACGGGTCGCGGGTTAACGTCGTGATCCCTCCGGTAGCGATTTACGGCCCATGCCTGACGATCCGCAAATTCGGACGCGAGGTTCTGACGCCGGAGCGAATCGTCGCCGCCGGCGGCTCGAGCGAGGCCATCCTCGAGTACCTCGACGCTGCCGTCAAGACGCGTCTCAATGTCATCGTGTCGGGTGGCACGGGTTCCGGCAAGACCACGTTGCTCAACGTCCTGTCGGGTTTCATTCCGGGGGATGAGCGCATCGTCACGTGCGAGGATGCGGCCGAGCTCCGCCTGCGGCAGGTGCACGTGATCAGCCTCGAGTCCAAACCCGCCAACGTCGAGGGGCATGGCCAGATCGCCATCCGCGACCTCGTGCGCAACTCTCTGCGCATGCGGCCGGACCGCATCATCGTCGGCGAGGTCCGCGGCGGAGAGGCTCTCGCCGGCTCCGAGCTTCCATCGCGCGCGATCCGCGGGCAGATCTCGTCGGCGATCAACATCGTCGTCCAGACGGAGCGACTGCGCGGAGGCGCGCGCAAGATCGTCGGCGTCACCGAGGTGCTCGGCATGGTCGACGGGGAGATCGCGCTGCAAGAGCTGTTTACTTTCCGGCAGATCGCGGTCACCCCTGAAGGCCGCGCGGTCGGATTTCACACCGCGACGGGCGTGCGCTCGAATTACCAGGCGCACTTCCAGAGCAATGGCGTCGAGTTTCCCGCCGCGATGTTCATGCCGACCAATCAACCTTCCCCGGAGCAGCTGTACTGATGGGTGAATTTCGCGAGCTCGGCGCTCCACCGAAAGGCGATGCTGGTGATGGCCACCGCAACCTCGTTCACGTCGACGCGGATGTCCTCGCGGACCTCGGCCACCAGCTGCGCAACCAGCTCAACGCTGTGGTCGGCGCGGCCGGCCTGCTCTCGACCGGAGCCGAGACAAGTGAGGAACGCGAGCTCGCCGCGATCGTCGAGGCTGGCGCCGAGCAGGTCGCACGCATCATCGACGAGTGGCTGGATTCGGCGACGATCGAGAGCGGCGAGTTCGAGCTGGCGCTGCATCCATTCGATGTGCGCTCAATGGTGGAGAGCTGCCTCGGATTCGTTTCGGAGGCGGCGGGCGCCAAGAGCCTGGACATCTCCTTCAACGCGGCGCCCGGTGTCCCCAAGGTCGTGATCGGCGACTCGCGCCGCCTCGAGCAGATCCTCTTGACCCTGCTCCATAGCGCCGTCGATCGCACGAATCGGGGCGGCATCGGGGTCGAGCTCTCGTCCGACGACCGGGGCGGCCTCGTCGCTCTCCAGTTCAAGATTCGCGACACCGGCCGCGGGGTGCCGGCCAGGATCCTGCGTGGAGCTCTGGACGGGGTCACCGGTCCCTACGACAAGCTCGAGCCGGGAGATCGCCTTGCCGTCCTCAGCCTGCGCACCACCAAGCAGCTGATCGAGCTGATGGACGGCGAGCTTCGCGTCGAGCAGGGCGGTGTGGAGGCCGGGCCTGACGCCGGCACGACTTTTGGCTTCACTATTCTCGCGGAGGCGCTGCCCGGCGCGGTGGCGACCACGCTCCTGACGCTCGAGGGGATGAGGGTGCTCGTCATCGCCGCCGATCCGACTGAGAAGCGCGTGCTTGCGCTTCAGGTCGAGCAGTGGGGGGCCAACGCAACCTCGGCGACGCCGGAAGACGCCCTGGGTGCGATCCAGATGGGCAGGCCGTTCGATATCGCCCTGATCGAGCACCGCGCTCCGGCCATCGACGGCCTCGAGATCTCGGCTTCGCTTCGAGCCGTGCGACGGGCCGCGCAGATGCCGATCGTGCTCATCAGCTCGATGACACCCGGGCCGGCCGAGGCCGAGGCCGCCGACAGCGGCGTCATCCAGGCGACCCTGACCAAGCCGGTCCCGCCGCGGACCCTACATGACGTGATGATCCAGGTCGGTGGACGCGGCGCGCAGCCTCACTCCACACAAGAGGTAGTGCCCGGGGCGCTCCGGGTGCTCATCGCGGACGACAACGCCTTGAACCAGAACCTGCTCAAGAGGCTGGTCAGCAAGCTTGGCCATTCGGTCGACGTCGTCTCGAACGGCCGCGAGGCCGTCGCCGCGGTCGCCCAGCAGCCATACGACGCGTTGCTCATGGACGTCCTCATGCCCGAGATGGACGGTCTAGTGGCCGCCGAGGCGATCTGCCGCCGCTGGCCGCGGGGAAACCGGCCTCGACTGATCGCGCTGACCGCCATGGCCGGGCCGGGCGACCAGGAGCGATGCCTTCGTGCGGGATTCGACGACTACATGAGCAAACCGATTCGACTGGAGGACCTCACCGAGTCGCTCAAGGCGGCCGTCGGTTACCGGACGAATCGAGAGAGCGCCGGGCTCTAACTGTTCCCTCTCCCTTCGGGGCAGGTTGCCCTCAGTGGCGAGAGGGCGGCTGGCTCTAGCTCCTCAGGCGGTTGTCGAGCCGGTCTTCGCGCGTCGCGCGCCGGGAAGCACGGGCCTCGAGGTAGACGACCACGATGACGATCATCCCGCCCAGCACCATCAACCCTCCGAGCGCTTCGGCTTCGACGCCGGCGGGCTGGGCGATGATCTGCACCATCGCCGAGCCGAACACGAGGATGTAGCTCACGCCCAGAAGCCGCACCCGTGGCGCGACCTCCGCCGACTCACCACCGCGCCATGGCCGCTTGCCGATGATCAGCAGGTAGGCGCCCATCACGAGCGCGAGGCTCGCCAGGCCGAGAGAGATCAGCTGAATGTAGGCGGTCACCGGCGCGGCATTCTAACCCCCAACAAGGCCGCTTCTACAATCGAACACTCCGATGCCCCGCTCCGAGCCGATCAAAGCTGTCCGCGGCGTCCGCGACATCCTTCCCGCCGAAATGCCAGTATGGCGCGCGGCCCAAGCCGGCGCCGCCGCCGTGGCCAGGCGATTCGGCTACGAAGAGATCGTCACGCCGATCATCGAGCACGCGGAGTTGATCGAGCGGGTCGGGGAAGACACCGACGCCGTGGCGAAGGAGCTCTATCGGTTCGACGACCGCGGCGGCCGGAACCTCGCCCTGCGGCCCGAGGCGACCGCCGGCGTCGTGCGCGCGTACTTCGAAGGCGCACTCAATCAGGGCGCGCAACCCTCGCGTCTATATCTATTCGGTCCGATGTTTCGTTATGACCGCCCGCAAAAGGGACGGTACAGGCAGTTTTACCAGTTCAACGTGGAGGCGATCGGCAGCGCGGCTCCCGGACTGGACACCGAGGTTGTCGAGCTGGCCGGCGACTGGCTCAACGAAGTGGGCCTGCAGGATCTGCGCTTGGAGCTCAACACCATCGGCGACGGTAAATGCCGCCCGCCATACCTGGAGCGCTTGAAGGAGTACTACCGGCCGCTCAAATCTCAATTGGGGGGCGACTCGCAGCTGCGCCTGGAGCGCAATCCGCTGCGGCTGCTCGACTCCAAAGTGCCACAGGAGCAGCCCTTCAAGAACGGTGCGCCGAAGATCATCGACCACCTCTGCGACGAATGCGCGGAGCACTGGTCCTCGGTGCGCCGGCTGCTCGATGCCGCATCCATCGAGTACCAACTCAACCCTTATCTGGTCCGCGGTCTCGACTACTACACGCGCACCGTGTTCGAGTTCTATCCCGGCGGCGCGACCGGGCAGCAGGATGCGCTGGCTTCGGGCGGGAGATATGACGGCCTCGCCGAAGCCGAGGGCTGGCCCTCGACTCCGGGCGTTGGATTTGCAGGCGGCCTGGACCGGGTCACCGAACTGATAGCGGCTGCCGGGAGCGAGCTGACGACCTCGTCGCCGGCGGACGTGGTGGTGCTTCCCGACGGCGAGCTCGCGGTAGAGGCCGCCGAGGTCGCCCGGATCTGTCGCGCGGTCCGCTCGGTGGCCGTCGACTACGAGGCGAAGAGCCTTCGCGCGAAGATGCGATCGGCCAACAAGCTGGGCGCGCGGTGGGTCGTCCTCATCAGCGCGGAGGACGCCGCGCGCCGGGTGGCCCAGCTGCGCGAGATGTCGACCGGCGACCAGGTGGAGCTGGCGTGGGTTGAGTTGCCAACCCGACTCGCATGAGCGGTTATTCGGCTCCACACTGCGGTTCGCTCCGCGCAAGTGACGAGGGCCGCGACGTCGAGCTCTACGGCTGGGTGGCGCGCCGCCGCGACATGGGCGGCGTCATCTTCATCGACCTGCGGGACCGCTGGGGCAAGGTCCAGGTGGTCTTCAACCCGGCCGTGGCGCCGGCCGCGCATGAGGCCGCGTCCGATCTCCGGTCCGAGTTCGTGGTCCGGGTCGCCGGGTCTGTCCGGCGGCGACCAAGCGGGTCCGAGAATCCGCGGCTCGAGACTGGCGACATCGAGGTCGCGGCGTCAGACCTCGAAGTCCTGAGCCCATCCGAGCCGACGCCATTCCCGCTCGAGGATTCGGAAGAGCCCGACGAGAAAACGCGCCTCGAGTATCGCTATCTCGACCTGCGCCGCCCTCGCATGACGAGGATGCTCGAGCTTCGCAACAAGGTCAACCGCATCATCCGCGACTACATGGAGGAGCGGGAGTTCATCGAGGTGGAGACGCCGATCTTGACGCGGAGCTCGCCTTCAGGCGCGCGCGACTTCCTCGTTCCGTCGCGCTTGCATCCGGCAGAGTTCTACGCGCTGCCGCAGGCGCCACAGATGCTCAAACAGCTTCTGATGGTTTCTGGCGTCCAGCGCTACTACCAGATCGCCCGCTGCTTCCGTGACGAGAACCTGCGCGCCGACCGCCAGCCGGAATTCACGCAGCTCGACGTCGAGATGTCCTTCTGCAACGAGGAAGACGTGTTCGCGTTGATCGAGGGACTTTTCGCGAAGCTCTGGCAGGAGACCGCCGGCGTGACTCTCACGGCGCCGTTTCCACGCCTCGATATCAAAGAGTCGTTTCTGCGCTACGGCTCGGACAAGCCCGACCTTAGGTACGAGCTGGAGATCGCCGACCTTGGAGATGCGCTCGGCAACACCAAGGCCGACACATTTCGCAGGGTGCTGGCCGCGGGCGGCGTCGTGCGGGCCTTGAGCGTGTCGCACGGCCGGGACATGGCGCGACGCGAGCTCGACGAGCTGGTCACCCTTGCGAAAGGCGCGGGTGGGCAGGGACTGGCATGGCTCCCCGGCGGTCCGCTCGACAAATTCCTGAGCGAGCAGGAGATCGAGTCGATCAAGCGGCTGACCGGGGCCGGCCCCGACGACCTGGTCCTGATCGCCGCCGACCGAAGGCGCAAGGCAGAGACGGTGATGGGACTGATCAGGCAGGAGATCGCGCGCCGCCGCAAGCTGATCCGTGAAGGCGAGTGGAAGTTTCTATGGATCAATCCGACGTACCTCTTTGACGAGGACGACCAGGGCAAGCTGACCTACGCGCATCACCCTTTCACGCGGCCATTTGCCGAGGACATGTCGTTCGTCGAAGAGCGGCCGTACGACGTACGCGCGCACGCGTACGACATCGTGTGCAACGGCTACGAGCTCGGCGGAGGAAGCCTGCGGATCTACGACCCCGGGATGCAGGAGCGCGTCTTCCAGCTGCTCGGCATGCCGCTCGACGTGATCCGGGCGCGCTTCGGGACCTTGCTCCAGGCCTTCACCTACGGCGTGCCGCCGCATGGAGGCATCGCGCCCGGCATCGACCGCATCGTGATGATGCTCGGTGGCACCGACAACATCCGCGACGTGATCGCGTTTCCGAAGACGCAGTCGATGTCGGATCTCATGCTCGGCGCGCCCTCGGAGGTCGACCAGTCACAGCTCGACGAGCTGAACATCAAGGTCGTTCCACCGAAGAAAGACCGCTCGTAGTATTGAAGCGCTCCCAACGGGCTGGCGGGCATGTGCGCGTTGCCCAACAGTTCATCCATCGGGACCCCGGAGTCCGCAAGGTCGACCAAATGCCCGCCCGAAGACCTCACGAAATCCTCGATTTCGCGGGGACCCCCGGGACGGGACTTGGAGAGCCGAGGCAGGGGACCCACCTGAGCATGCTCAGGACAACCCACCCCCGCCACCCGAAGGGAGCGTTTTTCCCCTACCAGCGGATAGTCCGGACAAACCGAGCTGGAGTCCAAAGCAAACCTCGGAGAGTCCGGACTATCCGGCGCCACGAGGGCAGCAATCGCCCCCTCTCCCCACAGGGGAGCGGGATCTGGGAAGAGGGGCGTTAACCGGCACAGCCATGAAGTACATCCCGCCCGGCTTGATCGTGGCCCTCCTGCTGATCCTCATCGCCTCCCAACTCTTCTTCGCCGTCCTGCCGTTCCGCCGCCGGGCTTACATACCGGTGCTCGTGATGACCGCGCTCGGCTTTGCCCTCGGCCAGGCGTGGGATTACCTGGGCCTGCCTTCCCTCCGGCTGGGCCAAGCCAACTTGCTGCCGGCCCTCGGCTTCGCCCTGCTGCTGCAACCGCTCGCCCGGTTCGTGCCCAGGCCGAGCCGCGAACCCAGGGAACCGGGTCCAAACGCACGCACTTAAGATTGCGGGTGTGTTTGCCGCCGGGGCAGCGGGGGTATGCAGTCGATGAGCGGTCAAAGCTTCATGTGGATCGCGTTCGGCGTCGCCGCCCTGGTGGTGGCGTTGGCCCTGGCGGCGGTCCTCATCAGGCTCCGCGGCACCCTGGGTGCGGTGGAAGCGCTGCTCGATACGACGAACGAAGAGATGAAAGAGACGCTGCCTGAGGTGCGACAGACCATCGAGAACGTGAACGACATCACGTCGGGTGTGAATGTCGGGCTCCGCACTGGCGGGCGCGGCTTGGCCGCTTTCGGCCGGGGTGTGAAATCGGCGGCGTACGGCGTGAGGGTGGCGGGTCAAAGTCTGGTTCGCACGGTAAAAAGAGGAGAAAGCGATGGCTGACGACAGAGACGGCGGCGGCGGATTCGGTTGGTTCATCCTCGGCGGCATCGTTGGCGTCGCGATCGGCGCCTACATCGCGACCGGTCCCGGTCGTGAGCAGGTCGAAAGCCTGCGCAGCAAGACCATCGAGCTGAGCGGCAGCGAGCCGGTCCAGCGCGCACGGGAGGCCGCGTCAAAGGCGCGGACCATGGTCACCGATCCCGAGCACCCGGTCGGCAAGGCGATCCAGGACGGCGTGGCCGCGGCCCGCCGCAAGCGGGAAGAGCTCGAGGCGACGGCTGCGCGCAGGATGCAGCGGGCCTCGACCAACCTGGAGGAATAGGCAACCCGGTATGGCCAAGCGGAACCTCGCTGAGCTGAAGATCCCGGCGACATCCGCGTTCATCCCCGTCGCCAAGCGCGTGGCCACGACGCTTGGCGGCCAGCTGGGTTTGAGCCTGATGGACCTGGACGAGCTGGCGATCGCGCTCACCCAGGCTTGTGACAGCGCAATCTCGGCAGCCGACGACCTGGGCATGCCATCCGACCTCAAGCTCACGTACTTCGCGACCAACCGTGCCCTGGTCGTCGACGTCGACCTCATGCCGACCGGCGCCGCGCTTCCATTGCCGGCCGTCAAGCACGCGACGTCGATCGACCCGGAGCTGCAGCGGCTCGCCTACGAGATGATCCGCTGTTTCGTCGATGACTTTCGGCCGTCGGTCGAGCCACGTACCGGTCACGTGAGCTTCCGCATGGTCAAGCACCTGGCAGGCTGATCTCCGACCGGCGGAGACTGTAGGGGTGTCGTCTACTTCGACGCGGATTCCGCGCGACGAGCTGCGGGCGCTCCATCGTCGCTACAAGGAAAGCACCGATCCGGCCGAGCGCGATCGCATCCGGGCGCAGCTCGTTGACGCCTACCACGACTTCGTCTACTTTCTGGCCCGCAAGTTTCAGAACCGCGGCGAGCCCCTCGACGACATCGTGCAGGTCGGGTATCTCGGCCTGATCAAGGCGATCGAGCGATTCGATCCTGACCTCGGCTACGAGTTCACGACCTTCGCGACGCTGACTGTGGCCGGGGAGATCAAGCGGTACTTCCGCGACAAGGGAACTGCGATCCGTTTCCCGCGCCGGCTGCAAGAGCTGCACCAATCGGTCGTGCGCGTCAACGAGCAGATGAAGAACGAGCTCGGCCGCGAGCCGACGGTGGGCGAGCTGGCGGACCGCCTGGGTGTCTCGCCCGACGACGTCACCGACGCGATGGAGATGGGCCCGGCTTACGTCCCGGTGTCGCTGGACCAGCCGGTCGGTACCACCGACGGGCAGGACACGCGCTCGGTGGCGGAGCAGATCGGAAGCGCGGATCCCGAGCTCGAACGAGTAGAGATGCGAGACGTGCTCGACCGCGCGATGGAGCACCTGACCCCTCGCGAGCGCGCCATCATGGCCATGAGGTTCTACGAGCAGATGTCGCAGTCAGAGATCGCGCGCCGCCTCGGGATCAGTCAGATGCACGTCTCGCGGTTGCAGCGCGCCGCCCTGGAACAGCTGCGCAAGTACGTGCCACAAGAAAGCGCGAGCTAGGTGCCGCTCCTCGAGTCGGAGGCGCCGCGCGACCCGTTCGCGCTCTTCGACCGGTGGTTTCGCGAGGCCGCCGCCGCCGGGGCGTTACAGCCCGACGCGATGACTCTCGCGACATCGGGCGAAGAGGGTGTATCGGCGCGGATGGTGCTTTTCAAGGGCATCGAGGACGGTGCCTTCCTCTTCTATTCCAACTACGGAAGTCGCAAGGGCCGAGACCTGGCGTGGTACCGCGGCGCCGCGCTCGTCTTCTACTGGGCCGTCACGCGCCATCAAGTTCGCGTCTCGGGAGCCGTGCGCAAGCTGGGTCGCCCGCAGACGCAGGAGTACTTCCGCGGCCGGCCCCGCGGTGCCCAGCTCTCGGCACTGGCGTCGCACCAGAGCCACCTCGTCCGCTCGCGCGAGATTCTCGAGAAGAGGGTCGCCGAGCTTGACGCGAAATATCCGGACGAGGTCCCTTTGCCGAACGATTGGGGCGGCTACGCGCTGCGCCCCAACTGGATCGAGTTCTGGGAGAACCGCGAGGATCGGCTGCACGATCGTCTGCGCTACACGTGGCGGGCCTCTACGGGCGCTTGGCGCATCGAGCGCCTCGCCCCTTAAGCTAGTCGCCGACCCCCGTGACCGGGAACGAGATCCGCACGCGCTTTCTAGAGCATTTCGCGAGTCGGGAGCATCTGGTCCTGCCGAGCGCGCCGCTGGTGCCGCGCGGTGACCCGAGCACTCTCTTCATCTCGGCCGGAATGCAGCCGCTTCAGCCCTATTACCTGGGCTTTAGTCAACCGCCCGCGCCCCGACTAGCCAGCTCGCAGAAGTGCCTACGCACGGGCGACATCGAGGAGGTGGGGAAGACGGAACGGCATCTCACCTTCTTTGAGATGCTCGGCAACTTCGCGCCGACAGGCGACTACTTCAAGGAGACCGCGATCCCCCTGGCGTGGGAGCTCGTGACGAAGGGTTTTGGGATGCCGGTCGAGCGTTTGCGCGCGACGGTGCATCCCTCGGACGACGAGGCCTTCGAGATCTGGACCACCAAAACAGCGATCCCCGCGGAGCACGTGACCCGGCTTGGCGACAACTGGTGGGGGCTGGGTCGTGGACCCTGCGGGCCCGACTCCGAGATCTGGTGGGACCGCGGACGGGATGCAGGATGCGGCCAGCCGGACTGCTATCCCGACCACTGCACCCGTTTCACCGAGTTCTGGAACCTGGTGCTGCCCCAGTACGACCAGCGGGCGGACCTGTCCGGGCCTCCGTCGACCGCGGCGTCGATCCAGCGCGGCATCGCGGACGGCGCGCTCGTACCTCTGCAGCACCCTGCCATCGACACGGGCATGGGCCTGGAGCGGATCAGCTTCATCCTGCAAGGAAAGGAAAACGTTTTCGAGACCGACCTGCTGGGTCCGCTCGTCGACTTCGTCCACGACCACAGCAGAAAGCCGGCGACCCTGTCGGAGCGGATCATTGCGGACCACATGCGCGCGATCACGTTCTGCATCTCTGATGGCGTCGTGCCATCCAACGAGGGTCGCGGCTACGTCCTGCGGCGACTCATCCGCCGCGCCGGCTTGCACTCGCGGAACATCGCGATGTCGGAGAAGCTCTCCGCGGGAGCGCATCGCACGGTGGAGATTTTCCGTGACCACTATCCAGAGCTGCGCGAGCGCGAGCGATTCATCACCGAAACGATCGACACCGAGGCGGACCGCTTCGCGCGCACCCTCGAGCAGGGGATGGACCAGTTTGAAAAGATTGAGTCGCGTGGTGGAAAGGCAATCTCGGGTGCGGACGCTTTTCGCTTGCACGACACCTTCGGCTTTCCGCTCGAGCTCACACGTGAGCTGGCAGCGGAGCGAGGCGTCGAGGTCGATGAGGACGGGTTTCGCTCCGAGATGGCCGGGCAGCGCGAGCGCTCGCGCCACGCCGTGACCCACGGATGGGCGCTCGCCAAGGACATCCCCACGTCCGAGTTCACCGGTTACCAGGAGCTCACGTCCGAGACCAGGGTCGCCGGCATCCGCAGGTCGGGCGAGGGCGTCGATTCCGCCGGGGAAGGAGACGTGGTGGACGTCTTTCTCGAGCGGACTCCGTTCTATGCGGAATCCGGCGGCCAGGTCGGCGACACCGGAACCATCACCACACCGAGCGGCAGGTTCCGCGTCGAGGACACGCAAAAGCCATCAGAGGGTGCGTTCGCGCACCTCGGGACTGTGATCACCGGCGAAGTTCGTGTGGGGGAGAAGGCGACGGCGGCGGTCGATGACAAGCGGCGGCGGCAGGTCATGCGCCACCACTCGGCGACTCATCTGCTGCACAAGGCGCTGCGCGAAACCCTGGGCGAACGGGTCGTTCAGAAGGGGTCGTGGGTCGGGCCCGACCACACGACGTTTGACATTCCGCTGAACCGAGCCATCAGCAAAGAAGAGCTGCATCGGATCAACAGACGCGTGATGGAGAAGGTGCGGGAAGCGCTTCCGTTTCACGAGAGCCAGAAGCCTTACAAGGATGCCGTCGCGCAAGGCGCGATGCACCTGTTCGAGGAGAAGTACGGGGATATCGTCCGGGTCGTGTGCTTCGGCGACTGGACGTGCGAGCTGTGCGGCGGCACCCACGTCCGGAACACCGCGGACATCGGGACGGCGGTCATCGTATCCGAGTCCAGCATCGGCTCGGGGCTGCGCCGCATCGACATGGTCGTCGGCGAGGCCGCCGACGAGCTCGTCGCCCGAGATCGCGACCTGCTGTCGGAGATGGCCAGGTCGTTCAACGCGGGCCCTGAGGCCATGCCGGAGCGAATCCGGGCCTTGCGCGCCGAGCTCAAGGAGAAGGAGCGGGAGCTTGCGCGAGTTCGCGATCAGCTCCAGGCCGCCCGCGTCGGCGGAGGGGACGGCTTCGTCGTCAAGCACGGCCGCGTGGACTATGTGGCGCAGTCCGTCGAGGCGTCGAACATCGACGAGTTGAAGGCTTACGCCGACCGCTACCTCGAAAGGGTGAAATCGGGGGTCGTAACCCTTGTCGCCGGGGACAAGTTTGTGATCAAGGTGTCCAATGACCTCGTGTCGCAGTTCGATGCCACGCGCCTCAAGGATCTCTTTGGCACGGGCGGCGGCCGTCCGCAGCTGGTCAGCGGCAAATTGACGGTTCCCGCGCAGGAGGCCTTTCAGCGCCTCGACGAGGCGCTGAGGTGACCAAGTTCAAGTTCCTCCGCAAGCGCAGCGACTACTACCGCCACTTCACAGTGCTCGACATCGGCACCGACCTGATCAAGGTCCTGGTCGTCCGCCGCGAGGGGCCGGACGGCGAGGTGCTGGGCGTCGGCCGCGAGCCGCAGGCACCCGCCGCCATGTCGGGTGGGGCGATCGCGGACCTCGAATCGGTGATCCTGGCCTGCAATCGCGCGCTCGAGGCGGCGGAGGACATGGCGAGGACGGTGCCGGGCCAGGTCGTGGTCGGCATCGCCGGTGAGCTGATCAAGGGTTTCTCGTCGACCATCGCGTACCCGCGCGAGAACTCGAAGTCCCGCGTACGGTCGGGCGAGATGTCGACGATGCTTCAGATGGTGCAGCGCCGCGCCCTGCGCGAGGCTCAGCACCTGCTCGAGATGGAGCGCAGCTACGGCCAGCTGGAGGCTCGTCTCGTCCATTCCGCGATCACGAACGTCCGCGTCGACGGCTATCCCGTCACGAACCCCGTCGGCTTCACGGGCAAGAATCTCGAGGTCACCGTTTTCAACACTTTCGCGCCGATGACCCACATCGACGCCATCGAGACGGTGGTGCGCGAGCTCGACCTGGAGCTCGCTGCCGCGGTGGCGCAGCCGTACGCGCTTGCGCGGGCATGCGCCAACGAGGAGGTATGGGCCGAAGGCGGCATCTTCGTCGACATCGGCGGAGGCACCACGGACGTCGCGCTGATCCGCGACGGTGGCGTCGAAGGCACTCGCATGTTCAACCTCGGCGGCCGCGCGTTCACGCGACGACTGGCGCTCGCGTTCGGACTCAGCTACGAAGAAGCGGAAGCGCGCAAGCTGCGCCATTCTGAGGGCCTGCTGTCCGCGGAGCAGCACCGGCAGGTCTCGGACCTGTTGGGCGCCGATGCGGAGGTCCTTCTCCAGGGCCTTGCCCTGAGCATCAAGGAGCTGTCGCGCGGCGAGCGGCTGCCGACCAACATCTATCTTTGCGGCGGAGGAAGCCTCCTGCCCGAGCTCACCCTCGAGATGGTCAAGAACAACTGGTCGGCGGGGCTTCCATTCCCGCGGGAGCCTCGGGTCCGGCACCTCGTACCGCCTGATGTGCGTAACGTGACCGACTCGACCGGACAGCTCACGAGCCCCCAGGACATCGCCCCGATGGGCCTGGCGAACCACGCTTTGCGAACTGAAGCCGAGGAGCGCGATACGGTGAACACCGTCATGAGACGGGTCCTAAGCGCTATAAAAGTCTGACCAGACGTGTAGGAGACCTGTAAACGCCATGGCAACGAACCCGATCTACGTCGAAACCGAGGAGGAGATCCCCGAACTCGTCGAGCGCCTTCGGCGCTACCACGGCGAGGACACGATGGTGGTCCTTCCGATGCGCTCGCGCATCGGGCAGAGCCGCTTCAACTTCCAGCTGCTGCGCAATTACTCCGCCCGCCTGGGCAAGCGGGTCACCGTGGTCTGCGACGACCCGGCTGTTCAGAGGATGGCTTCCGAGAGCGGTTTTCCTGTGTTCGGCGCCGTCGGTCCGCACGGCGAGGGCGTGCCCAGCGAGGCAGAAGCGCCGCCGCCCATGCGCAGGTGGTGGCGGCGTGGGCGCACGGAGGCGACGACCCACATCGGCATCGCAGCCCCGACCCGCCTCCTGACCAAGACGGCGACGGAGCTGAAGCCAGGGCGCTTCCTGCTCTACGTCACGGCCATCACCTTGATCCTGGTCGGGCTGTTTGCGGCCGCCGTGTTCGTCCCCTCCGCCTCGGTGACCCTCATCGCCCAGGCGCAGCCGTTCACCCAGAAGGACGTCGAGATCCAGGCCCAGCCCGGAAAGCCGCCGATCAAGGTGCGCCCGGTCAACATCTCCAAGTCGAACTCGCAGGGCTTCAAAGTCACAGGGTCGAAGAACGTCCCGCTGGCGCCTGCGACCGGCCAGGTCGTCTACAGCAACAACTTCCCGCCTCCGCACTGCCCGGGTATCAACTGCGGGTCGCCTGGGATCGTCGTGCCGAAGAACCAGTATCTGCAGAACACCAACGGGCTCGAGTACTTCCAAATCTCTGGGAACACGATGGTGCCCTGGAAGGGGACGGCGAAGGCAAACATCGTCGCGGTCACTCCAGGATCCGTGGGTAACGTCGGCAGCGACACCATCACTCAGATCGAGCACAACCCGTATGACCAGCTGAGCGTGACCAACCCGCAAGCCACCGGCGGCGGGACGGATCCTTCGTCGACGCCGGTCATGACCGAGGCCGACTTCGACGCCGCCCGGGCGCAGCTCGAGCAGTCGCTGCACCAGGCGATCGCCCAGCAGCTCGCCGCCGGCGCGCAGTCGGGAGAGAAGCTGAGCGACACGATTGTCTTCGGCCCGCCGCAGTTCACGACCGACCACCAGCCCAACGACAAGGTGCCCACCTTCACCGGCACGATGACGGTAAGCGGGG
>WNGH01009184.1_pt1 | contig 20630 bp, 16 predicted proteins | sample 5400631 | NCBI WGS metagenome assembly WNGH01 (sample SAMN13153373, study PRJNA577476) | soil metagenome | isolation source: 115 cm soil or saprolite under Garry oak tree replicate 1 | place: USA:California | collected 2016-06-15
GTGAACGCTGTACACGTAGCCTTTCTGCTGGAGTGCCTGCCGCGGGATCCGTTTGAGCACCGCCGAGATTCCGTCTTCTTCGTTGAGGGCCGGCAGCAGAATCGAGAGGCTCGCAAGGGCGGGGTTCGCGATCTCTCCCCACGGCACGGTCGGAGTCGGGTCGAGCGGTCGCGCGGGGAGCGGGAATGAGCCAATGGTCGGACCGCTGGGAGCTCGTGCTCCGATAGCTCCTCCTGATAACGGCCACTCGTCCCCTGGTTGCCCCATCCGACTTTTCCCCTCCAACGAATTGCCTTATTCCTTACGACCGACCCGACGGACTTCGATCCAGCGACCGCGGACCGGAACCAAGCGAGACCTTGACGTCGAACGCAGCGTCGCTTCGACATCCTGTGAGCGCGGCCGTGCCCGTTGCTCGGCCCCGCCCTGAACCCTCGTGTCCACGGCCCTTGGTCTCATCCGGCATTCAGCAACCGGTATGCTATCTGATTTCTGGCACACGTTTTGCCGAAGACGTTCGCGGCACGACGGAGTGATGGCGGAGGCAAAAACGCCATTATCGTTCGTTGAAATGTCGTCGAATTGCGGGAAAATTGCAACCGCGTGGACAACAATCGGGCAGGTCCTCGTCCGTCGCTTCGTGTCGGCGCGTTTCCGCGCGTGCATGGCTACCTTTTTGAGGGGATAGACCAATGGGTCCATCTCTCCGGGAGTGGAAGGGGTCGGTCTGGGTCGAAAATCGCTGTCTGCACTGGAGAACGCCTCGCTGTCGTTCCTCTCGGCGATCGACACGGAGGGCGGCCTCGACGCGGTCCTGTTCCTTCGAAGGACCGGATCCGTGCTGGCTTCGTGGACCCGTGATGGCATCCGGTTGGACGTCGTGAGCGTGATGGCGGCGACGATGTTGGCCTCCGTCGACACGATCGTCGAGGCGCTTGGCGGACCCAGCTCCCGCTCGATCTCGATCGCGAGCGGCGATCGACAGATCATCGCGACGAAGGTCGGCTCGCAGGCGTTTCTGTTCGTCGTCGCGCCGAAGTCCGTGAACCAACGCTACGTTCGAAAGGCCATGCGCGAACTCGTCGCGCGCTTGACCGCCTCATCGGCAATTGCTCCGCAGCGCGTGGAAACTCGTTCGTCCAAGGTCGTCGCGCGACGGTGAACCCGGACGCGCCGGCGCGCGTCGAACAATCTTTGTCACCAGAGAATTGAAATACGTCGTGTTGAATGAATGACGGGGTTCAGGTTCTCATGGAGGGGTGGAGCCGGAGGGATTACGCCTATGCGAGCACCGTCGGGGCGATCAGCATGCTCGTTTGGGCGACGTCCCGAACGAGCGCGCGGGAGCTGCCGTACGGAGGTAGCTCGCTGTTGATCGGACTCGGCCTCCTGGCCGGACTCAAGCATCCCGTCCGTCGCCAGATCTACGATCATCTCCGCCTGCTCCCCGGAGACCACTTCCGGTCCGTCGCCCGGTCCCTGCGTCTCGCGGTCGGCACTGCGCGGTACCACCTGAACGCGTTGGTCCAGGACGGGCTCATCTACAAGCAGGAGATCAACGGCCGGAGCCGGTATTACGTGTCTGGCGGAGAAGCCGAGATGAACCGGCTGTATGCGCGGCATTGGGAGTACCGCGACCTCCGCCTCCGCGTGCTGATCACCCTCCGACGGATGGAGACCGCGCAGGCGGCCGAGATCGCCAAGGTGCTGGGCATCAGCCGACAGCTCGCGTCGTACCATCTCCGATGCCTCGAGAAGGCCGGCCGCGTCCGGCGTCACGACGCGACCTATCGAGTCGTGATTGCTCGACGGTGAAGCAGTCTCCGCCATCGTGGTGCGCTAATCCTTAAGGTCGGAAGCGCGCTCCGACGAATCCTTGGCCAAGCGCGTCTGGCGCCCTGCGACGCTCGACATCGCCTCTCTTGTCACCTGTCTGTTGGGTTTCATCGGGCTCATCTACGTCGTGTATCGTCTCAAGACCGGCGCCCTTGGGACGCCCCGCGCGCTCTTGCTCCTCACGCTCGCGATGGTCTGCGCGCCATTCTACGTCGCGGTCGTACGGACCCCGAAGATCCCGTTCCTCCTGGCTCCCGTCATCGCGATCTTCCTCCTCTATCCAATTGCCTCCCCGCACGGCGTCGTGTATTCGACGGACCCGATCTTCAATTTCTCCTTCACGCAGGACCTGATCGACACGGGATTCTGGTCTCCCGGGACCGGACTCGCCTTTGCGCGAACGTATTCGTTCTATCCGGTCGGGAACGTGTTCGTCGGGTATGTCGTCTTGAATGCGCCGCTCGCTCCCGACATCGGGTACCTCTGGATCGAGCCGATGCTCCGGGTCCTCGCGATTCCGTCCATCGTGTATTCGATGGGTCGACGACTCTTCGGACCAAGGACCGGCGCGATTGCGGTCCTCCTCTACTTGGGGACCCCTTCCATCCTGTTCAACCTCCCCGTCCAGCAGGGCTTCGGCACGATCTTCTTCGGCCTGTCGATGCTCGCGCTGATCATGCTGACTCAAGCGGCGGACACGCGGGCGCAGCACCGGGCCCAGGTCCTGTTCGTGGTCGTCGCCGCCGCGATCGTGATGACGCATCATCTGACGTCGTACGTATTCGCGTTCTGGCTCGCGGCCGTTGGCGTCGTGATGTTCCGTCGGCGATACCGGCCCGACATGCCCGCGTTGCGGTTGGGCGTCCTCTTCGCGTACTTCATTCTCCTGCTCCTCCTATACATCGACGTTTTCACGTTCCCGATTTTCTTCGGACACGAGGAAAGCCTTACCACGGCCATCACGAACTTCATCGCACCGGAGGAAACGGTTCCGGGGACGACATCGCCCTCGAACCTGGGTCGGACGTTCGCTCTATTCGAAATCGTGTGGCTCGCTACGTCCCTGTTCGTCGTGTTCCTGCTCGCGGTCTTCACGATTCGGCGGTACCGGGCCACGGGGCACCACCCCTTCGCTGTGGCCAACGCGTTGGTGGCGGTCACCCTCATCCTCATCACGCTGCCCCTCATCGCGACACCGCTGAACTACGTCCCGCTCCGGATCAACGAATACACAGGTTTCATCGTGACGCCCTCTGGGGTCGATCCGACTTCTGGAAATCGAGTCGCCTGTCCCTGAGGATCCTCCGGGAGAAGAACTGGGTCGCGCCCGCGGCCGTCATGGCGATCTCGGCTGCGCTCCTCATGGGCGGGAATCTCGCTCCGCTCACGTTCCGGATGTTCTTTGAGCCGTTCCCCCAGGCCCAGGCCACCGATTCGCCGCTATTCCTCGGCCTCGACTCGTTCCGGGCCGCGCAGTGGGCCACGGATCACTTCAGTACCGACCCAAACTGCGCCTCCTCCATTACGTGCCGGATCTGGGGCGACCAACTCGCGGTCGACGTCTTCTCGGGATTCGGGGACATGCCCTCCGACTTCGGAAGTCTTCGGCTCTTCAACAGTACGACCCTCGACAAGAGCGCGTGGAACCTCCTGCACATCGGGGACTATGTCGCGGTGAATTATCTGATGACTCGCTTGCGCCCGAATTTCCTCCACGAGGGGCTGGCGCCGGCCCCGCTGACCGCGGCCCAAGTCGGCAAGTTCGCGACGGATCCGCACTTCGCCCTCGTCTACCAGGACGCGACATTTTCGGTCTATCGCGTGATGTCGATTCAACAGTTCTAGGGGCGGACGTGCACCGGCAGGGTGTTCGTCGCAACCATGGCGGGGCTGGAACCAATCGATTCGAACAGATCGAAGCGAAGGTATAGGTCGCCCGTCAGCTCGATCGAAATCGAAAACCGGCGGGTCCAGGATTGTCCGGAATCCAGCACGAAGGACTCGTTGTGCTCCGCGAAGGCGTCCAGCCGCAACGGGGATGTCAGGACGACGGTGTGGTACGTCCCGTTCCCAGTGGCGTTCTGGGGGTAGAGCCGGATCCGGAGCGTGAAGGCGCCTGCGGTCGAACCGGCGAAAGCGCTCACCGAGATATTCTGCGGCTGGCCCACGAAGAACTGCGTCGGGAGAACGTCCCCGTCGCCGGTGATGGCAAGGCCGGTCGAGAGTCGGTTGGGATAACGCACAACCGAGAGGGAGATGAGGACCACGAGCGCGGCCGTGATCCCCGCAAGGAGCGCGGTGGCAATCGCTTTCTCTGACCTCGAGTACTCGGAAAAATCGAAGACGCCACGGGTGAACGTGGTGACCGCGGTCAGACCCCCTGCGCCCGAGCGGCGCAAGAACCACGCGAGGATGGCGATCGGCAATCCGACGATGACCACCGCAAAGACCGTAATCGGAATGCCGAGGAGAGAGACGCCGAGGGCCGACAGCGAGCTGACGAAGATCGTGAGTCCGGTCGAAAACGCGAGAATCTCCGACGCCGAGAGCCGAATCGAGTCGCCGACGATCAGCGCGAGGGTGCAATACCCCACCGCGAACAGCGCGAGGAGGGCGAACGCCGCGCGATATGGGTTTGCGGGGAGCACGGCCACGAGGATCGCGTGAAGGAGAAGGACAGCCGTCGCGATTCCGACATACGGGAACGGCGCCCTCGCACGTGCTCCTGTGGACGGAATCATCAGCGCTCGCTCTCGAATGGAAAAGTCGGCGGACTCAAGAACCTTCGCGCACAGTTGAGAGGAATTCTACCGCGCGGCGACGGAGACGAACGCCCTCGCCACCGTCCTCCAGTCGGGGGTGGCCTGAATCCATTCACGGTTCTTCCGCTGGGTCCGTCGCCGCGTGGCGTCGTCCAACGTCGATTGAATCGCGTTCGCAAGATCCCTCGGATTGGCAGGCTGCGCAAACAAGATGCCGGTCGATCCCTCGAGCTCGCGAATCGGATGGACGCGGGTCGTCACGACGGGCAAGCCGGTCGCGACCGCCTCGAGGGCGACGAGGGGAAGGCCCGTGCGGACGAACCGATATGGGAAAACGGCGACGTCAGAGGCCCGATAGGCGGCTCGCAGTTCCTGTCGTGAGAGGAGCCCGCGGACGACGATTCGCTCGTGCGATCCGACTCGAGTCCGCTCGACGATCGGATCAGAAAACCTTCGGTCCCGTAGCAACAGGACCACTTGCGTCGGCGGATCCTGCGGAAGCGAATGGGCTAGGCGAAGCATGTCGTCGATGCCGCGAGAGCCCTCGGGAGGCCCTGTGAAGACCACGCGTCGGCCGACAGTACCCAATATTCCCGAGAGTCGCGGTCCCAAGTTTGACGGTCCTCGCTCGAGGAAAAACGGATCGAAAGGATGGCGAACGACCGCACACGACGAAGAGGGCAAGCCGGCGGCTGTGGCCGTGTCTCGATCGCTTTCCCACAGGAACACGAAATTGTTAACAAGAGCCGACGCAGCGGGCCACGTGCCGAGCAGCCGCGACACATACAATGCGGCGTGATGCCGGTCGTGTGGAATCTCGGCGGCCATTGTTGGATCAAGAAATCGTCGCGCCAGGTCCGCCCCGCTATGGAGGGGGCGGAGGAAGATTCCGGTCAGCCGCCCGCGAAAGGGGTCTTCGCGCGGAACACGGCGAGTCGAGAAGAATAGGCCTGCCGTCAGGCGGCACACGCCGATGTCAAATCGTTCGGTCTCGAGGACCCGACGAAGTGCGAGGGCGGATCGATAATCGGTCGGGTTTCGATGCCATCGGACCGGCACATCATTCCATCTCTTCGCGCCCATTTCGCTCGTCATCACAGAGGTCTCGTGGCCTTCCGCCAGAAGCGCCCGGGCCAGATCGCCCAGGTACCTCCACGGCTGCAGGTTCAACTCGGCCGGCGGGAGGGTTTCGGTGATGATCGCAATCCGAAGGGTTTCCAAGAATCAGCCCATGCCTCGAAATCGGCCGGCCTCGGAGCCAGCGCCGGTTGGGATTCGCGTGAATAGGCTAAATAATCTCGGGGCGGTCTCTCAACGAGAATGTCCGAGGGGGCTCTGACCGCGATCCCTCCACGCCCGGTTCGGTTCGGGATCCTGTGCAACGGACCGACCCTCCCGGCGTGGCAGGCGCGATCCGTCGAGGCGCTCCTCAGAGTCCGGGCAGCCATCCCAGCGATGTTGATTTTCCCCGAGAAGTCACCCACCGACCATCCAGTCTCGCGGCGAATTTCGGGGGATCAAATCCTCCTTCGGGCGTACTTAGGACTTCGTCCTCCGGGGGCGCTGCGGCGGGTGGACATGGCGCCGGTCTTCGAGAAGATTCCCTCGTTCCGATGCCGCGAGATCACCCAGGAAGAGTCGTTGCAATCCTTCGACAAATCCGATGTTCGCAACATCCAGGAACAGCATCTGGACTTTCTTCTCCAACTCCGGTTCGGCTTCCTCCGGGGAGACGTGCTGAACGCCGCGCGGTACGGCGTATGGTCATTCCGTCATTCCGCCGACTTCCCATACACGGATGTAACCCCGCGCATCTCGCCCGTCTTCGACGGTAGTCTGGTCACGGCGGCAGTCCTGGAACGGGTCGCCAACCGCCCCGACGTGGGAGTCGTTCTCCGCAGCGGGTTCTTCCGAACGGCGCTCCATTCTCTGCGGCAGAACATCGACGAGGTATGTTTCGGATCGGCATCGTGGCCCGCGAGCGTTTGCCGGGACATCCAGTCGGGCCACACGGACTACCTCGATGGCCCGGAGTCACCGGCGCCAGCTTTCGAGGGCCGAACTCTTTCAAACACTCAGACACTGCGCCTCCTCGCGAGGCAGACGCGACACGCGGCGCGGAGGGCGCAGCGAGGGCTCACCCGTCACGAGGAGTGGTGCATCGGCATCGTCAACGCGCCGATCAGCGCCTTCCTGGATCCGACTCGAGAGAAGCCGGTCCGATGGCTCCGTCCTCCCGGAGACGGCCGGTTCATCGCGGACCCGTTCGGCGCCCGCGTCGATCATGCGGTTCAGATCCTCTACGAAGATTTCCGATACTCGACTTCGAAAGGCTTGATCGCCACGATGGAGGCCACCGCGGAGGGCCCCCCGCGAATGCCGAGGGTCGCCATCGAGTTGCCCATCCCAGCATCGTATCCGTACATCGTCGAGGACCGCGGCAGGATCTATTGCGTGCCCGAGACGAGCGAAGCCCGGGAGGTCTCCCTCTATCGGGCGGTCGAGTTCCCGATGAAATGGGAAAGGGTCTCAACATTGCTGACCGGGGTGGCGGCTCTGGACGGAACGCTGTTCCGGCACGAGGGCCGCTGGTGGCTGGCGCACACCGACCGGGACGCTGGCCAATACGTCCATCTGTTTCTGTGGCATGCATCGAGCCTCGACGGACCGTGGGAGCCCCACCCGCTCAATCCGGTGAAATCGGATGTGCGCTCCTCGCGGCCGGCGGGGACGCCGTTCCTTCACGAAGGCACCCTCTACCGGCCGGCCCAGGACTGCTCCCGCGTCTACGGGGGAAGGATCGTGATCAACCGGGTCTCGCGCCTGACCCCGACCGAATTCGCAGAGCAGCCCGCCGCCGTCGTGGAGCCGTTCGCGAAGAGTCCGTTCCCGGATGGCATCCACACGATCTCGCGCGTCGGCGATGTCACGCTCATCGACAGCAAAAGGTACCGCTTCATCCCGAGCGCCATCCCATACGTGCTCCGCTATCGGTAGACGGAGAGCCGTGGCCCATCGACTCCGTCGCGTGCAAGACTTTCAAATAGGTCCTCGCCGCCTAGTGAATTCGGGGAAGAACGCCTGCGGGTCATCATCGTCGGCGTGCGGATCTTGCCGTTCCGCCACGCCGGGGACAAGAACTTCTGGCTCGACATCATCCAGCGGCTGCTGGCCTCGGGCCACGAGGTCGAGGCGCTCTCCGTCGACTTGGAGGCGACCCCGACCGACGGCCTCCCGATCCGCCACGTCCCGCAGATCCCCGTGTACTTCCGGCCAGACGCGCGCTTCAATCCGGGGCATCGAGCCTACGGCGGTGTGAACAACTACGCGAGCAAGACGACGACCCTGCCGGTCATCGTCCGGGAGATCCGACGGCGCCAACGAGCATTTCGTCCCGACGTCATTCATTTCGCGGACAACTTCGGCCCCGGTATGATCGGACTGCGTCCGCTTCTCGGTCACGTCCCCTTGACGGTCTCCGCGCCGACGTACCACCGGAACCGACCGCTGTACGATGTCATGTTGTTGGCCAGCTTCGCGAGCTTCGACGTCATCGTGCCGTTCTCGGATGCGTACCATCGCCGCCTCCTCGAGCTCAAGGTCCGCCCGGGACGAATCCGCCGGATCCGCTGGGGCATCGACACGACTCGCTTCACGCCTCCGACCCCGGCGGAGCGGGACGCCGCGCGAGCGCGTCTCGGCCTCGCACCAGGGACGTTCGTCGTCCTATGGACCGGATTCACGCAACAGACGAGCGAAGAGGACTTGCACTCCGCGATTCGCACGGCGGAGCTCGTCCTGCAAGATCGTCGCGCGGAGTTCGTGTTCTGCTTCAAGCCGGAGCACTTCAAAGAAGCGTTCCGCAGCTTCGAGCGGCCCGGTCTGAAAGTCGTGAGCTCCGCGGAGTTGTTCCATGCGGCCCGCACCGCCGCCGACGTCTTCCTGTCCCCGATCCAAGATGCCCGATCGACCGCCGCGCCGCCGCTCGTGTGGCCGGAGATCATGGCGATGGGGATTCCGATCTTGACCACGAGCATTCCGGGGAGCGACGAGGCCGTCGTCGACGGACAGAGCGGCTTCGCGGTTCGCTCGCCCGAGGAGGCCCGGGATCGCCTCGTCGAGATTGCCGCGGACCCGACGTTGCAGCGACGACTCCGAGACGGGGCGCGCCGGATGGCCATCGAACGATTCTCGGTCGACCGGTCGAAGGACGAGTACGTCGAGATGTGGTCGGCGCTGGTCGATCAGTCGCGGTGAATGCTCGAGACGTCCACCGATTCCGCCGCCGGGGCACCGCCGGATTCGCCCGCGATGACATGTTTGTAGAGTTCGAGGAACGCCTGGGTGCATGCCTCGGAGTCCAGGTTCTCCCGGACGTACACGCGGGCCGCGTCGCCGACGGAACGTCGCAGGTCCTCGTGGTTCGCGAGCGTCGTCACCTGGTGGGCCATCTCGACCGGATCTCGCGCGAGGAATCCTGTGCGTCCGTGCTGGATCAGCTCGCGGTGCGCCGGAATGTCCGAGACGACCACGGGCAGCGCCGCCGCCATGGCCTCGAGCAGCGCGTTCGGCATCCCTTCGAATTTCGATGGGAAGACGAAGACGTCGCCCGCGGCCAGGTACGTGGGCACCTGACCCCACGTCACCTCGCCCGTGAAGGTAACTCGATCGCGGATGTCCGGATACGTTGCGAGCAACGTTCGGTAGTACTCGTCGCTGTAATGTTCCTCGGTGTACCCGCCGACGACCATCGCGTCGACTCCGGGCACGCGACGCACCACCTCCATCAGCCATTCCAATCGCTTCACCGGGATTACTTTCCCGACGGTGACGAGGAGGGTTCGGCCCTCGGGGATCCCGAGGGAGCGCCGGGCCACCGCTTTCGAAGGGAGCTGATCGAACCGGTGCGTGTCGACACCGCCCAGGATGACGCGCGGGTGGTAGCGACGGAACCTCGCGGCGAGGGCCTGCGAGTTCACGATGAGCGGGGTGCCGGAAATGAGAGGGGCCATCGCAAGGCGCATGAACGCGTTCATGTGAGGGCCGTACCGCCAGCCAACTTCGGCTCGCGGATCGGTCCCGAAGAAGACCGCCCGCGGGAACACCCGGGCCCAGAATGCGGCCGGCAGCGAGAAGTACGGATCGAGGACTTGGAACAGGTCATACTCATCCCGGACCTCGCGGACGGCCCGCTCCAGATAGGCGATGCCCTTCGGGAACACCAGCGGTCCCGCGAAACGGACGCCGGGGATCTCCGCCATCGTCCGATGGACGCCCAGTGCATCGAGGCAGAGCAGGTCGACATCGATGTGCCGACGCAGGCCCGTGAACACCTGGAACGTCTGGAGGGCGAGGCCTCCCCCCTTACCGACATGGGCCCCGATGAAGAGGACGCGCATCAGAAGCCCTCCGGCGATTCGTCGACGCCGCAAGGCCTACGTCCTTTCGGAACCACGGCCCCCCTCTCCCCCCACCGGTTCGATCCTCCCTGCGTTACGATGCTGCGAGCACCTCTTCGAAATACCGAAGCGTCTGCGCGCACATGCGTGTGGAAGAGAACCGCTCCTGGGCGACCGCCCCCGCCGTCCGGCCCAGCCGCCGTCTCAGCGCTTCGTCCCCAAGGAGGCGCTCGATCGCCTCGGCGAGGGCCTTCACGTCTCCCGGCGGGACGAGGAGCGCGGAGACCCCGTCCTCGACCATGTCCGAGGTGCCCGGGATCGCGGTCGCGACCACGGGTCTCTCAAACGCCATCGCCTCGATGAGCGAGTACGGGCAACTCTCCATGAAGCTCGGGAGGGCGACCAGCGCGGCGCGCCGGATTCGCGAGAGCAATTCGGATCGTGGAATCGCGCCGAGGAACTCGACGCGGTCCGGTCCGAGGCCGAGCGACCGGGCGTACCGACCCCAGGCGCCGACCCGCCCGCTCCCGGTGACGATCAGCCGTTCCGGCCGCCGAACGTGGACCATGGCACGGAGTAGGACCGCCAACCCCTTCCAACCGAGCAGACGTCCGGTGTAGAGGATGAACCCCGGTTCTTCGGGGGAGTCCTCCGTGGCGCCCGGCGCGCGCAGTTCGTCGAGCGCCAGTCCGTTCGGAATCAGCGCCGAGGTCCGGAGCCGCGGATCGTACGTGCCAAGGACTTCGTGACGGACCGCATCCGAGACGAAGAGGACATGACGGACGCGGTTCCAATAGTACAACTCGATCGGGAGCAGGGCCGGAAGGACGGCCAACGTCGTCCGCTCCGAGTCGTCCAAGGGGCCGCCGTGCCGGACCGCACTCTGGATCCCGCGAGCCTGACCGAGGATCGTCGTGTGGGTCGTGACGACGGTCGGGCACGACATCGAATCGGTCCAGAGGTCGGGCATCTGGGCGTGGTGGACGACGAGCAGATCCGGACGATATTCGCGGACGAGATCTGGCCATCGTCGTTGGAGCGCCCGCTGAAACCGGTAGTAGTTCGCCATGACGCCGCCCCCGTTGGCGAGGGCCACCGTGCGGTAGCCGGTGTCCGACGAAGGCGTCTGGCCGCAGAGGATCGTCACCTCGTGTCGAGGTGCGATGCCCGGCAGGAGTTGCCCGAGGTACGTCCCGATTCCGCCCCAGATTCGCCCGAATTCCGGGGCGGCCACCGCGATCTTCGTTTCCTGGTCCCTCCCGTTTTCGGATTTTCAATTAGTGCGAGACGCTCAGGACCTCGCGTCGCCGACGTCGCGGAACCGAACCCACCGGCCCCGCGCGCCTCGAAGAGACGCGTCGCCCTCCTGCGCTAGAAGATATTTATCGCGCCTCTATATGAGTCTTAAGTATCGGTGCATCGGGGTTTCCTCGGGGCCCCCGTCACTCGGGACCGATTCCGAGGTATTCCGAAACTTGGGAAACACTCTCTGCCTCCGAGGTCGTCCCGCTGTCGACCTGCCCGAATCCGAATCGGTCCGCGAACCAGGCGTAGACTTCGTCCACCCCGGACGCGAGCCCCAGGTCCACGAGCGTATCCCAGGCAAACCGATCGGAGAGGACCGTGCGCCGCAAGATCCACTTCGACAGCGTGACTTTTCCGAAGTAGCCGAGGAAGTAGTCGAACGTCACGGACCACGCGTACAGATGCAAGAGCCGCGGATGCCGACGCAGGTCGACGTGGACGTCATCGTGATCGCCCATCCGGACCGTCTTCGCGAGTCGGGACATCCGCAGGATTCCGAGGACGCCGAGGGTGACGATCCGCGGCGACCGCATCCACACGATCCTCGTCTTGATCCCGCGCCGGGCCAGTCGGTGCACGATCCCCCGGGCGATTGTCGTCTTGCCCGCTCCGTCCGGTCCCACGATTGCGTAGACCCGGGGAACCCACCGCCGGGGCGGCTCGCCTGTGGCAATGGGATTTGGCGGTTCCGGGCCATCGGCCTCACCGCGAAGATGCGCCATGGGAAGAGGTTCCTCGTAATTTCGGTGGTCCCTCAAAACGGTGCCGGAGTCACGTCGCCCTCGCCTCAGAGAGTCAGAAACATAAAGGTTATAGGACAAGCTCCACCATTTTCACATCGGTTGCACGGAGCGAGGATTTTTCGGACAGTGAATCCGAATGTGAGCCAGATCTCCATTCTCTCCCAGCGGGGGCTCGATCGATGCCTCGCCCACGAGGATCTCCGGTACGGAGGGACACCCTGAATGGAGACCCTCAAGTTCGTCATGACCGCCGCATTCTATCCGCCGTATCATCTTGGAGGGGACGCGAACCATGTCCGCTACCTTGCGGAAGCCTTGGCGGCGCAAGGCCACGAGGTCCACGTCGAATATTCGCCCGCCGCCTTGGCCCTGAAACGCGGACGGCCGGACCTCGACGACGCCGGAGACGGCGGGGTGATTCGGCATCCGATCAAGGCGGCGACGGGGCGCTTCCAGCCGCTGAGCGCGTGGATCTTCGGCGCGCCTCCGAGCGTCCGGAGGCATCACCGACAACTCGTCGACCAAGTTCGACCGGACATCATCCACTACCACAACCTCTCCCTGCTCGGACTCGACCTGATCAACGTCCCAAGCGACGCGATGAAGATGTACACGGCCCACGACTACTGGGTCCGCTGCCCGAGGAACGACCTCTTCAAATTCAATCAGCGCCTCTGCGAGAAGCCGACGTGCCTCAGGTGTCTCACGATCTCCGGGAAGCCGCCGCAACTCTGGCGGTACTTGCCCTCCGGGCTCACGCCCTTCGACGCACTGGACGTCGCAATCGCGCCGAGCGACTTCCTGCGGGGCATGATCGCTCCGTACCTCCGCGCGCCTGTCGTCCACATCCCGAACTTTGCGCCGGATCCGAATCCGTCGGGCCAGGCGAGTTCTCCGGGAGACTACTACCTCTACGTCGGCCGCCTCGAGTTCTACAAGGGCATCCCGGAACTCGCGGCCGCGGCGACCCAGTACCGCGGACCGCATCGGTTCGTCGTCGTCGGAAAGGGGAACCAGGCCCCCGTCCTCGAGGCGGCGCGGGACCATTCAGCCCCGCTCGCGCTCCATGGGTGGCTCCCCGCGGCGGACCGCGATGCGACCTATGCGCGGGCCCGTGCGCTGTTGCTTCCCTCGATCTGGTATGAGAACGCACCCCTCGTCGCGTTCGAAGCGCTCGCATGGGGGACGCCGATCCTGGCCTCCGAGACCGGTGCACTCCCGGAGCTTCTCCATGGCGGCATGTGCGGCCGGACGATCCGACCGACGCCGGAAGGGATCCTCGCGGGAATCGAGCAGTTCGAGGCCGAAGACCTCGCGCATGGCCAACGGAGGGCCGCCCGGGTGGCCTATGAGACGTATCACACGCCCGCGAAGTACCTCGAGAACTACCACCGGTTGATCGAGGCGACGTGGGAACGGAAGACGGCCCTCCGAACTGCGGATTCCCCGGAGTTGTCCGAAATCAAGTTCGGGTCCAGACAGCCAACGGATCCGATCTCGCCCGAGGAGCCGTTCGGCGATCGTCGCAACATGGGGCCCTTTGCGCATCGAGACAAATCTCACGACCCATGAATCGCGGGTCGAGCGATCTCACTCTTTCTCAGGTCGGTCCTTCGCGGGCAGGAAAGCGGCGGCATCGTCACAGACGTCGTCACTTCGCGGCGGCGACCGGATTTCGCGTGTCGAAGGTGCTTCGGGTCGTCAGAAGCGAAAGGCCGAGGACGGCCCACAGGAGAAGGAACATCCATCCGTAGCCGAGGAACAAGAGGAGCCCCGTGTTCAACTGGAAATGGGACGCCGCAAAGGTCTCCGCTCCTGGGAGCATCGCGCCCGCCGCGATCGCGAACAGCAACGCGACGACGATCGGCCCGGCGATGCTCGGAGCCGCCGATGCGCGAGCCATTTCCACGCGGGCGCGCTCGACGAGGAGCGCCTTCATCAATTCCTTCCGGGTCCGCGCGGCCGTGAGGGCGGCCGACACTTCGACGAGGGTTGAGGTCACCTCAATCTCCATCCCGGGAGGCGCGCCCGGCACGGGCGTCGCGAGGACAGTGAGAAGGTCATCGACTTCTTCGTCGCTCGGCGGCATCATCTTGATCGCCTCGGCCGTCACCAGGGTCGCCTCCCCCGCGGGCAACAGGTCCGCCTCGGGCATTCCCGCGATGCGGAGCGCGATGCCGCGACGGGCGTCCTCGAGTCGACCCAGGTGGTTCACGGTCGTGGAGGCGAGGGCGATCGCAACGACGACGGCCCCGATAAGCGAGGCCTCGTAAGCCTGCGACGAGACGGCCGGGGAGAACCACGCAGCGGTCGTGCCGCTCGCCGTAGCAATGGCGAAAATGGCCGTGACCACGAAGACGGCGGCGAAGGCCGAATGGATGAGGAGCGTGCGGGATGGCACTGCGGTCCCTCCGACATTTCTTCCGTCTGCGTGGGGCTATTAAAGGCCGGACCGCAGATTCTCGCAGGCGATAGATTTGGCAATCGCGAGCGCTCCCGCTCTCCGATGATTCTCAGGAGATGAGAGTGCCGCCTGCCTCCTTAGGGCAGAAAAAGCAAAGGGGATGGCGAGCCCGCTCCAATCTTGCCAGCCATCATGGCCAATCGGCGACCGGGGTCCAGGCGACGGTAATCGGGTTGAGACTCCCAGGGCCAGTCTGATTGATGTATTCCAAGCAATAGTTCCAGCTACCCGTCCCGAGCGTGATGGGATACCCGAAATGCCTTGGATCGATCCCACCCCAAAGCCCAGGTATGTCGCTGCAGGAGTGTCCACTTCCGAAAGGACCTGAGAAAGTGGAGGGGTAGAGCCAGAAGACAGGGCTATAGGTCCCCTGCGGAATCGGCATTGAAGGATTCGCAACGCCAGTGACTTCGACGGAAGCCGTTCCGTTCACTGCAGTGAGAGCTGGACTCCCATTCCCACAGTAGAAGCTTACATCGCCACCGCCGTCCCCCACAAGCACGGATACCGGTCTCACACTCAGGTCGGTACACCCGGTTGTAACCGATCCGACCGGTACGCTCGGCCCGGTTTGCGGGCTCGGGGGCTGGTTGAGTCTTACGACGGCATACGCGCCCCCCATGATGACTGTCGCCGCAACGAAGGCAACGAAGATCTTGCCCGCCCATGTTGCGAGTATCCTCCTCTTCGGACTCACCGGCTCCTTTTCCCGCCGCGCCGAACCCTCGAGGTCGATAGGTGCATGATCGTCGTTCGTATCTTTCCCCCTCCTAGCTCCGGGGCGAGAAAAGAAGGAAGGATGCCTCGCTTGCGATCTTGACTCCCTCCCGTTCGGGTCAATATCTGCCCGAGATCGCATATGTCTTTCGGTCGGGTCATCCGCGACAATCACCCCGGAGAAACGGGCCGTCCCCCACGACACGCCGGGCCTCCAAACAACGTACAAATAGCCTCGGCCGCATGGGGCCGACGTGCTGGACATCCGGCTCGTGCGAGAGAACCCCGAGCTCATCCGCAACGACCTCGCGAAGCGCAATGCAGCGGACAAGGCGAAGCTCCTCGCCGACGTGATCCGGTGGGATCAGGAGTGGCGCAAGGCGCTCGCCGAAGCGGATCATCTGAAGCGGCGCCGCAACGAAATCACGCGGGACATCGCCGAGGCGAAGAAGGCGGGCAAGTCGACGGAGAAGCTGCGCAAGGAGGCCTCGGGCCTCCCGAAGAAGATCGACGCGCTCGACAAGTCAATCGATGAACTCGCGGCGAAGGTCCGCGAAGGCCTCCTGCGTTTGCCGAATATCCTCCATGAGAGCGTTCCCGTCGGCAAGGACGACACGGAGAACGTCGAGGTCGCTCGATGGGGCACGCCGCGGAAGCTCGACTTCGAGTTGAAGTCCCACGGCGAGCTGCTCGAGGCGCTGCGTCTCGCCGATTTCGAACGCGCGCGGAAGGTCGCGGGCGCGGGCTTCGTCTACCTTCTGGGGGACCTCGTGCGACTCGACCAGGCGCTGCTTACGTACGCCATCGACTACATGCTGAAGCAAGGTTTCACGCCGGTCTTCCCCCCGTTCATGATGCGCCGCGCGGCGTACGAGGGCGTCGTCGACCTCGGGGACTTCGAGACGGTCATGTACAAGATCGACGGCGAGGACCTGTTCCTCATCGCGACATCGGAACATCCGATGGGCGCGATGCGCATGGACGAGATTATTGACGAGGCGGAGTTGCCGATCACCCTGACGGGACTCGCGACGCAATTCCGACGGGAGATCGGCGGCCACGGCGTCGACACGAAAGGTTTCTTCCGGATGCACCAGTTCAACAAGGTCGAGCAGTTTGTGTTCTGTCGCCCGGAGGACAGCTGGACGTGGCACGAGAAATTGCGTGCGAATGGCGAGGCGATCTACCGCGCCCTCGAGATCCCGTACCGCGTCGTGAACGTCTGCACCGGGGACATCGGCACGGTCGCGGCGAAGAAGTACGACATCGAGGGCTGGTTTCCCCGGCAGAATGCGTACCGCGAGGTCATCAGTTGCAGCAACTGCACGGACTACCAGGCGCGGCGATTGAACACCCGCGCGGGCAAGGTCGGCGGGGACAAGTTCTTCCCACACACGCTGAACTCGACCGCGATGGCGACGTCCCGCGGCCTGGTCGCGGTGCTGGAGAATTATCAGCAGGCCGATGGCTCCGTCGTCGTGCCCAAAGTGCTACGGCCTTTCATGAACGGACAGGAAGTCATCCGCGCGCCCACCTGAGGCCGCTAGGGAAAGGATTCTCCGATGAGCCGCTCGGCTTCGTTCCAGAGTCGGTCCTGAATGTCGGAATCGTGGGAGTATTCGTTCGATTGCGAGAGCTTAGTTCCCTTGAAGAAACGACCTGTGACGCCCTCGAGCTCCGGTGACGAGGCGAGGTACGCGACCGTCTGCCCGGCCTGGTCCGGCGACCGTGACATGAGGCCCACGACGACCCGCGCGGGAGCGGCGAGCTCGCGCATCAAGTCGGATTTCATGAGACCCGGGTGGACGACATTCGCGAAGACCTTCGTCCCTTCGAGGCGTCGCGAGAGGGCGAACGTGAACAGGAGGTCCGCCATTTTCGACGCCCCGAAGGCGTGGAGAGGCCGCCACTCCGCCTTGCTCTGAAGGTCGGCGAAGTCCAGCTCAGTCTTCGTCGGCGCGGAGACGGTGATCACGCGCGAGGGCGCGCCCGCGCGAAGCGCTGGTACCAGGAGGTTCGTGAGAAGGAACGGACCGAGGAAGTTCGTGGCAAACATCAGTTCGGAACCGTCTGCGGTCTCAATTCTCCGTTGCTTGAACACCGCGGCATTGTTGACAAGGACATCAAGCCGATCGTGCGATGCTCCAAACGACTTCACTAAGGACCGAACGGATCGAAGGTCTGAGAGATCCGCGAGCAGCAGTTCGACCGATCCGGCTCCGCTCGCCTGCCGGACACTCGCCAGGAGAGCGCGTCCTCGGCCCTCGTCGCGGCTCACCGCCACCACGGTCGCGCTCCGCCGGGCGAGTTCGATTGCGGTGGCTTTTCCGAGCGCTCCCGTTGCGCCGGTCACCATACAAACGCGGCCCACGAGACTTCCTGCGGCTCCAGCCATTCGTCGAGGTGCAGGGGCCGCCATTAACATCTCTTTTGCCCTTTTACAGAGCGGGATGCTTCCTCTGAGGATGAGGACCCTGGGTACCGCAATGGTCAAGTCCCCAAATCGCCGTATCTCCAATGGGAGGAAGAGGGATCGACCGTCCCGCGTGGATCCTGCTCGTCGCACTCGGTGTCCTGGGACTCGCGTTGATCTTGTCGTCCTCGCACGCCGCTGCCGACGGGACGAGTGGCATCGAGGGCGGGAACGGACAAGTCCAAGTCTACGTCCTCGTGCGATCCTCGTTCGACCTCGCAGAGAGTGGCCACCCGATCCCGATGGAGGTCTTCGTGACCGAGGTTCACGGCCTCCCGCAGCCGAACGTCCCGGTGCTGCTGACCGCGTCCGCGGGGACGGTTACCCCGGATCGCGTGATCACGGATGCCCGGGGCCACGCATCGTTTGCGTTCTACGCGGAGGTCAAGGAAGATACGCTCGTCCGGATCACGGCGTGGACCAACCTCGATGGCGCGGCGCAAGGAGTCGATGCCTTCGCGGTCCGCGTCGTGCGACTGCCCCCGCCTCCAATCTATGCGCAGGTGGGGATCGTCTCTCTCGGGGTCCTCGGCGGCCTCGCGGCGTTCCTCTCGTGGACGGAACCCGGTCGGCACGCGATCTTCGGCGCGTTCTTCCCCCTCTACACGCGACTCAAGAAAGAAGAGGTCCTCGACCACTTCGTCCGCGGGCAGGTGTTCGGCGTCATCAGGACCGAACCGGGGACGCACTTCACGGAGCTCCGCGACAACCTCGGCCTGTCGAACGGGACGTTGTCGTACCACTTGCGCACGCTCGAGGTCGCCGGCTTCATCCGGTCCGAGCGGGACGGGATGTACAAGCGTTTCTTTGCGGCCGATGCCGAGCCCGAGCGCGGGGGCGAGGGCATCCGACTCAGCACACTCCAGAGATTGTTGGTCGATTTCCTCCGGCGGAACCCGGAATCCGCGCAGCGGGATCTGGCCCTCCACGCCGGCGTGACGCAACAGACGGTCAGCTACAACCTGCGGATCCTGCAGAAGCAAGGCGTCCTGCAAACCGTCTCTCGCGGTCGTCGCCAGGTCTATCTCGCAACGGACGTTTGAGAGACCTCGATTCCCTCCGGGCTGATCGGATTACAAAACGCCGTACCAATCTGATTTAATACGATTCGCCCCATCTGATGGTGGGGACGGCGTTGGTCAGTCGACCAGGCGCCGCGGAGCGGAGGCGGACAAACTTGTCGCGACACGTGTGGGTCGTCTTGTTGATTGTAGTCTCGATGTTCGCGTCGATCTTCCTCGTACACCCGGTCGCCCAGAACGCGTCGGCCCAGGCCACGTCGTTCGTCGTCAACGTGGGCGTCCAGGACGAGATGAAGACGCGGAATCTGGTTCGAGGATTCTTCTTCGGGTCGGACGTGTGGACCGCGGACGCATTGAACCCAGTTGGGGAGGGAACCGTCCAGACGGATCCGGAGACCCAGACCGTTTTGCCGTACACGATGGTCGGCACGGACGTCAACGGAGACGGGAAGCTCGAAGCGAACGAAGTCGGAGCCTTCTCGAACGTGCAAGGCATCCCGAGTCGCGCGAGTGAGTGGATCGCGTTCTTCAACATCAACGGGATGAAGTGGCACGACGGCACCCCGGTCCAGCTCGAGGACGTCCTGTTCGGATACCACCTCGCTTCGTTGGCGCCGGCCGTCACCTCGTCGCGCTTCGTGAAAGACAAGGCCGGACAAGCCGGCTCGAACTATTCGTCCACACGATACCAGCACATCAACCCGGTCCCGATCGTCGGAGCTTCCACGGACGGATGGCTCGGTGGACCGGTCGCAGATGCGAGGTACCAGTTCGCCATCAAGTTCATCCAGACCGGGCCGAATGCGCAGTTCAAGCGCGACACCTTGCAAGCCACCTTCATGCCGGCATATTTCTGGCAAGGAACCGGCGTCCGGAAGCTGGACGGCAACATCGTCGGTACGAACGTGCACCCGGACTTCGGATGGGGGATGATCCCCGAGGCGAGCGCCGCGGCGCCCTACGTTTACCTGAACGGTGTGCCCGCCGCCGGATACACGACGACCAGCGCGGTCACCTTCGAAGGAATCAACATCGCTTCCGGAACCCACCTGACCGCGTTCGATGTGACCGCTGCGTCCGTCGGATGCCCCGCGGGCAACCCGTCGTGCTCGAGCCCGTGGGAGGCGCAGGACCAGGACGTGATTGGGGCCGGTTCATACAAGTTTGTCCACTGGGAAGCGGGTAACTTCGTTCGCCTCGACAAGAATCCGGCCTACTTCGTCCCGGACGCGACCGTCCGCGCAAAGTATCCCAGCACTCTGGACCTCCGAGTGCCCAAGGTGGATTCGATCATCTACCGTCTCTACCGGAACGTCCAGGCGACCGTGTTCGCCCTCCAGGCGGGGACGCTCGACTTCATCGACTGGACCGTGCCGCCGGACCAGGTCGCCCCGATTGCAGGGGATCCGAACATCGGTCTGAAGTCCAGCGCCGATGCCGGGTTCTTCTACCAGAGTTTCAACTTCGAACGCTTGCCGTTCGGCTACATCAACCCGGCACAGGGGAGCAACGCCCCGAACAATGACGTCGGAAAGCCGCTTCGCCTCGCCACAGCTCACGCGACGGACAAGCGGACGATCGTTACGTCCCTGCTCCAGAACTTCGGGGTCGCCGGGCACACGGTCGTGAGCCCGACGAACACGCTGTACTACAACGCTTCCGCGCCGCGGTATGAGTTCGACCTGAGCGTCGCGGCCAGTATCCTCGATGCTGCCGCGGCGGATTCATTCTATGGCGCCCAAGGATATGGCGTCGATCCGCCGGGAGCGTGCGTGCCGGACGGGACCGGTTGCCGCAGCCTGCCGGGCATCGGGACGCGACAGATCGACATGCTCACGCCCCAGGCGGACTACGACCCGATCCGGGCGTCCGCGGGAACGTTGATCGCGCAGAACATGCGCCAAATCGG
>WNGH01001714.1_pt1 | contig 20622 bp, 23 predicted proteins | sample 5400631 | NCBI WGS metagenome assembly WNGH01 (sample SAMN13153373, study PRJNA577476) | soil metagenome | isolation source: 115 cm soil or saprolite under Garry oak tree replicate 1 | place: USA:California | collected 2016-06-15
GCCAGTTCTGGGTGCGTTTGCCGGCGCGGATGCCGACGATGTTCACCCCGGTCAGCGCGGCCACGAGCAGCGCGGCGTAGACCGCCGGGGAGTGCTCGCCGAGCGGAAAGAGGCGCGTGCAATAGTCCCCGAATACGAATGCGAGCAACGCGATCGAGCCCGCGGCGATCACGGTCATGCGCGCCCAGGCGTAGAGAAAGGAGAGTTCCCTCCCGAAAGCGCGGCGCACAAAGTGGTAGTCGCCGCCCGCGTGAGGATAGGCCGTCGCAAGCTCGGCATAGCAAAGGGCTCCGATCACCGACACGACCCCGCCGGCAATCCACACGGCGATCATGACCCATTCGGAATCGACATTGACAGCCACGAGAGAAGGCGTCTTGAAAATGCCGGCGCCGATGACGAGGCCGACGACGATGCCGACGGCGTCGCCGAGCGAGAGGGTCTGCGCGGGGCCGGCCGCGGAGTGCTGCGGGGGATTCTCGGAGGAAGACATGGGATCCCAGTCTCAGATCGCGAGAAAACGCGCCGTGTGCGGATTGCGGCGACGCAGCGAAGGAAAACATTCCTCGAGAGGCAGGCCGAGGAGCGCGTTCGCCGCGCGGGCGCGGGCCTTCAGCTCGGCCCAGGCGACGCGCGGCGGCCCGCCGCGCATCGCGAAGGCGATCAGGTTGTCCTTTTCCCCGGCGAGCAGCAGCGTCGGCCGGCGGCCGAAGCTCTTTTCCATGCGCTCGCAGTGCCGCTCGATCCTCTTGTCGTCCGACATGAAGTTCGCGACCATCACGCCCGGCGAGCGCAGCGCGGCGAACGCGCCGTCGTAGAACGACTGCGTGCAGAGTCCGTCCGCGGGCTTGCCGTTGACGAAGCCGTCCACCACGAGCACGTCCGCGCTCGCGGGACGCTCTAGCACCACCTCGGCGCCGTCGCCTATCACGATTTCGAGGCGCTCGTCTTCCGCGGGAAAATGAAAAAACTTGCGCGCGACTGTCACGATCCCCGGATCGATCTCCGCGACGGTCACGCGCGTCGCGGGCATCCTCTGATGGATGAAGCGCGCCATCGAGCCCCCTCCCAGTCCCACCATGAGCACGTCGCGCGGCCTCGGGCGGAAAAGCAGGAAGGCCATCATCGCGCGCACGTAGTCGAGCTCGATCCGGTCGGGCGCGTCCAGGCGCATCGCGCTCTGGATCGCGTTACCGCCGATCTGCAGCAAGCGCACGCCTCCTTCCTCGACGATCTCGACGGCCTTGTGGCCGGCAAACCACTTGCGAAGGCGATTCATCTTTCAGGTTCGTCAGAAATCCGCACTGAGGACGTCTATACAACGCTCCGCCGGCTGAACGGTGCCAAAGTGGCGCCGTTCGAACCGGCGGAATCAAAGCGGCTGCTTGAGCAGTCTGCTTTTGATCTTACTTTACCTGCGTGGTGAGCGGCTTGCCTTTTTCAACGAAGAAGGCCGCAAGCAGTTTTGTGGGTGTTTCCCCGGTGTTTTTCCCTTGATGAATTTTTCCGGCTTCGATGAAGAGCGAGTCGCCGGCTTTCAGGTTTACCGTGGGCCTGCCTTCGACCTCGAGCGCCAGAGTGCCTTCCACGACATAGGCCATCACATCGCCTGGATGAGTGTGCCGCCCTTCGGCCGCGCCGGGGGCGATTTCGACCGCAGCCATCACGCCCTCTCGCCCCTGAACGCTGAGATCCTTCTTCTGAAGGACTTTCCGCTGGATGGGATCCTGCTGCGCGTTCAGCACCTGAATGCCCCAAATTCCCGCCGCCGCGGCGACGGCGACGGTTGCAGCCAGGGTCAATTTGGTCATGGTTTCTCCTCCGGTTGGTTTTTACCGCGGCGAGGCTGGCAAACACAGTACCGCATTCGCCGCGCGCAGTCGAGCTAGCGGGCGGCGGTGAGCTTGCCGAGAAAAGCGCGCACGCGCTTCGCATTGGTGCCGAAGTCGCTGCGGCCCACGCGCGAGAGCGAGCGCACGTCCACGCGGCTGCCGGCGCCTTCGGGCGTGACCCGCACGACGATGTCGTCCTTGAAGCCGAACAGCAGCGTCGTGTCGGTCGCCTCGATGCGGCCCTCCGCGGGAACGCTCGAAACGATGATCCAGCCCATCGCGCGCGCCGCGGCCAGTGCGCGATCGAATGCCGCGCCGGCCGGCATGTTCAGGCTCACCGGCGCGATGTCGGGGTAGCCCTTCTTCTGTTCCGCAGCGGTCTCGGGGCTGTAGTCGACCTTGTTTTCCGCGCCCTGGCGCACCTCCAGCATCGCGACGAAACGCGGCGGGTTGTCGGCGTCGGTGCTGATGTCGTGGATGCGCGGCACATGCTGCACCACGTAGTAGTAGTAGGCCGGAAACCCGAATGTGAGCGCCCCCATCACCAGGCCCGCGATTCCGGTCACGAGCGCCTGCCGCGCGCCCGCCACGCCCGCCCAGACGACGCCGACGAGCGAGACGGCCAGCGCGGCGAGCGCGCTCCAGCCCGCCACCCTGAGGACCGAGATTCCGTCGCGGTAGGACCACAGGCCGAAGCGGTAGCCGAGGCCGGAGAGAAGCTCCGCCGCGGCGCAGGCAAGGCCCAGTATCAGCCCGCCCCAGACCACGGCGCGGCCGATCCTTCGGGTTCTGTCCGACTGGGATTGCAGGGATTGCATTGTCGCGATCATTTCATCCATGGAAACACCTCCTTTGTTTGGTGTGGCGCGATGTCAGGCGCCGGCCGGCGCCGGCTCGTCGGGCGCGAAATCCAGCTCGAGCTTGGCGCCGTTCGGGTCGTGAAAGAAAATCTGCCAGGTGCCGTATCCGGCCTGCCGCCGCAGTTCGAACTTGACGCCTTTTGCCTTGAGCTTCGCCACCGTGCCTTTCAGGTCGGTGGCGCTGAACGCCATGTGATCGAGCGCGCCCGCCGGGTCGTCGGGCATGCGGCTGCCCGCGACGATATGCACGACCGGCTCTCCGCCGGCGTAAAACCACGCGCCGGGGAAATTGAGCGGCGGCCGCGGCCCCTCGGTGAAGCCGAGGATCCCGATGTAGAACGCGCGCGTCGCCTCGAGATCTTCGGTGAGCACGGTGAAGTGGTTCAATCCCCGGATCGCCATGCGCCGCCTCTCAAGCGATGTCGCCGGACGCGACGCGCCTCACTCCGGCCTTCTGCATTTTCTCCCGGGCCGCGGCCAGCGACCCCTGGTTGTCGATCGCGCGGCAGGCGTCCTCGATCACCACGGCGGCGAAGCCGAGCTTGCGCGCATCGAGCGCCGTCCACGCCACGCAGAAGTCGGTGGCGAGTCCGCACACGAATACGCGCTTGATGCCGCGCTCGCGCAGGTAGCCGTCCAGGCCGGTCTTGATCTTGCCGTCGGCCTCGATGAAGGCCGAGTAGCTGTCCACCTCCTTGTGCCAGCCCTTGCGGATCACGAGCTGCGCGTGCGGAACGGAAAGGTCCTTGTGCAGCGCCGCCCCGTCGCCCCCTTGCAGGCAGTGATCGGGCCACAGAACCTGCTCGCCATAGGGAAGCTTCACCGTGTCGAACGGCTTCCTGCCCGGGTGCGAGGTCGCGAACGAGCGGTGCCCGGCGGGATGCCAGTCCTGAGTGAGCACCACGTTCTCGAAGCGCTTGGCGATCTCGTTCACGAGCGGCACCACCTCGTCGCCCTTCTGCACCGCGAGCCTGCCGCCGGGACAGAAGTCGTTCTGCACGTCGACGACGATCAGGGCGTCCTGTTTGCCGGACTGGATTCGAGCGGCAGCGGCCATCGGTTCCGCCTGTTTCCTATTTGAGCGGCGCGACGTCGACCAGGCAATCGTAGAACGTCGCCCCTCGGCCGATATCGGTGAGCGCCTGCGAGGTGACCTCGTTCGCGTTCGCGCCGTCGGCGGTGAGCTTCTTCCACCACACCGAGAGCGCCACCACCACGCCTTCGCGCGCCTTGTCCGACACGCGCGCCTTCGCCGTGAACGCGCCCCGGTCGTTGAAGACGCGAACCTTGTCGCCTTCCTTGATCCGGCGCGCTGCGGCGTCGCGCGGGTGGATTTCGAGGCCCGGCTCCCCGGCCTCTTCGATCGCGAACGCGAGGTTCGCGAACGAGGAGTTGAGGAAGTGGCGGTTGGGCGGCGAGATGACGGCAAGCGGGTACTTTTTTGCACGCTCGGGGTTCGATTGCACCGACTCGCGCGGCGGAATATAGACAGGCAGCGGATCGACGCCCATTTTCTTCGCCGTCTCGCTGTAGAACTCGCACTTGCCCGAGGGCGTGGGGAAATTCCCTGTCGCGAACGGCGCGTAGCGCTCGGGCACGGCGAGGCGCTGCCAGCCCTTTTCCTTGAGCGACTCCCACTCGATTCCGCGGGCGCGCGGCCCGGCCGCGGCGAGCGTCTGGCGGCAAAGATCCTCGTCGCTGTCGAACAGGCATGCGTCGGCGAAGCCCATTTTCCCCGCGAGACGGCGGAACACTTCGCTGTTCGGGAGCGACTCGCCGAGCGGCGCGATCGCGGGATTGTTGGCGAGAAAGTACAGATGCCCGTAGGCGGTGTGGATGTCGGCGTGCTCGAGCTGCGTCGTCGCCGGCAGCACGATGTCGGCGTAGTCGCAGGTGTCGGTGAGGAACTGCTCGTGCACGACGGTGAAGAGGTCCTCGCGCGAGAAGCCCCGGATCACCTTGCCCGAGTCGGGCGCGACCGCGACCGGGTTCGAGTTGTACACGTACAGCGCGCGGAGGGGCGGCTTCGCCTCGAGCAGCGCGTCGCCGATCGCGACCATGTTGACGGTGCGCGGGTTCGGGCACCCCGATTTTTTCAGCAAGTCCGGGCGGCCGAGCTTCTCCGTGTTCACGCCGAAGAATCCCGCGGTGCTGAGCACCACGCCGCCCGCCGGGTCGCGCCAGGCGCCGGTGAGCGCCGGCAAGCAGGCGATGGTGCGCGCCGCCATGCCGCCGCCCGCGTGGCGCTGCATGCCGTAGTTGAGCCGGATCGCCGCGGGCTTCACCGCCGCGTACTCGCGCGCGAGCGCGACGATCTTCTCGGCACGCAGCCCGGTGATTTTCGCGGCCTTCTCCGGCGGGTAATCCTTGACGCGCTCCCTGAGCTGCTCGAAGCCGAGCGTATATTTCCCGACGTAGTCGCGGTCGTAGAGGCCTTCGTCGATGATGACGTGCATCATCCCGAGGGCGAGCGCGCCGTCCGCGCCGGGGAGGAGCGCGAGGTGCTCGTGGCACTTCTCGGCGGTGAGGCTGCGGTAGGGATCGATCGCGACGAGCTTCGCGCCGCGGCGCTTCGCCTCCTGCACGCGCGACCACAAATGCAGGTTGGAGACGATCGGGTTCGAGCCCCAGACGAGGATGAGCTTCGCCTCGTCGAACCTCTCGGGATCCATGCCGAAGGAGCCGCCGAGCGTGATCTGCAGGCCGGCCTTGCCCGCGGAGGAACAGATGGTGCGGTCGAGCAGCGACGCGCCGAGCCGGTGGAAAAAACGCTTCCCCATCGAGTGCCACGCCACGTAGCCCATGGTGCCGGCGTAGTCGTAGGGCAGGATGCCTTGCGGATCGTCGGCCGCAATTTCCTTGAACTTGGCGGCGATTGTGTCGAGCGCTTCGCCCCAGGAGATGCGCTCGAATTCGCTCCCGCCTTTTTTGCCGACGCGCCTCTGCGGAAACAGCACGCGGTCCTTGCTGTAGGTGCGCTCGAGGTACCTCGCGACCTTGGTGCAAAGCGTGCCCGCGGTGAACGGATGGTCTTTCGCGCCTTCCACTTTCACGGCAACGCCGTTCTCCACCGTCACCTGCATCGCGCAGGTGTCGGGGCAGTCGTGCGGACAGGCGGCGCGCACCACCTTGCGTTCGACGGGAGTTTCCTTGACCGGGGCCAGCATCCGCAATCGCGATCAGCCGTGAGAGTCCGCAATTCTACGCCGTTCAGGGACGAACGCCCGCAATCGTCCCGAAGCGGATGCGCAGCATCTGGCCGATGCGGTAGTGGGCGTGGTGGGCCGCGGCGATCGCCCCGCCCATGGGAAGAAAGCCGTGGATCTGCCCTTCGAAGCACTCATAGGTGACCGCAGCGCCGGCCTGCGCGAGGCGCTCGGCGTAAGCGCGGCCTTCGTCGAGCAGCGGATCGAAGCCGGCGGTGAGGATGTACGCGGGCGGCAGGCGCGAGTGATCGCGCGCGCGCAAGGGAGAGGCGCGCCAGTCGGCGCGGTCGCGCTCGTCGCGAAGATAGTGCACCTGGTACCAGCGCAGCAGTTCGCGCGTGAGCGAATAGCCCTGCGCGAAGCGCCTGAGCGAATCGGTGTCCGCGGCCTGATCGGTGACGGGATACACGAGCACCTGCATGGCGGGAAGCGGGCCCGAGTCGCGCAGGGCGAGCGCCGCGACGGCGGCGAGGTTGCCGCCGGCGCTCTCGCCGGCGACGGCGAGGCGATCCGCGTCGATTTTGAGCGAGCTCGCGTTCGCGCCCGCCCAGCGCACCGCCGCCTCGGCGTCCTCGACCGCGGCGGGGAATTTGTGCTCCGGTCCCATGCGGTAGTCCACGGCAACGACCGCGCAGCGGCCGTGGGTGGCGATTCCGCGGCAGACGCTGTCGTGCGTGTCGAGATCGCCGCAGGTCCAGCCGCCGCCGTGGAAGTACACCACCGCGGGGAGCGCCTCGCCGGGTTTCGCGCCGAGCGGCCGGTAGTAGCGAGCACCGATCGCGCCGGCCGGACCCGGGAAGGAGAAATCGCGCGTCTCCTCCACCGCGAGAGGCGCCGGGGCGAGCCGAAGGCGCGTTTCGCGGTAGAGCCGCCGCGCTTCCGGGACGCCCAGCGCATGCGGCGGGAGCTCGGCCGAGCGCGCCGCGCTCTCGATCACCGCGCGCGCCTGCGGATCGAGCCTGCCTTCGTGCGCGCCCACACGCCTACGCCGCCGCGGCGCGGCGCCTGAACAACAGCCAGAGCAGGGCGGCGGCCACGACCGTGATGAAGGGCAGCGCGAGGACGTTGAGCACCTGCCAGCCGTTTTTCTCGATGAGCACCCCCGAGCTGAACGATGTCGTCGCCATCACGATGAAGATGATGAGGTCGTTCGCGCCCTGGGTCTTGGCGCGCTCGGCCGGAGTACAGGCTTCGGTGATGAGGGTCGTGCCCCCGATGAAAAGAAAATTCCAGCCGATGCCGAGCAGCACGAGCGCGAACCAGAACTGCGGAATGCCGATCCCCGAGAGCGCGATGCCGACGCAGACATAGAGGATGATCGCGCCCGCGAGCATCACCTGCATGAGGCCGAATCGCTTGATGAGCGAGCCCGTGAAAAACGACGGCCCGAACATGCCGATGACGTGCCAGCCGATCACGGTCGCCGCCGCCGAGTACGGATGGCCGCAGATGCCCATCGCAAGCGGCGTCGCGGTCATGAGCAGGTTCATGACGCCGTAGCCGATCGCCCCTGCGAGCGCGGCGACGATGAAAGCCGGCTGCGCCATGATGTCCGCGAGCGGCCGGATCGGCCCCCCGTGCTCGGCTTCCGTCGGCGGCGGAATGCGCAGGAGCTGCACCACGAACGCGACCACGACGAGAAAACCGATGAGCGAAAGGTACGAGCCGAGGAACCGGGTGGACAGCAGGTCCACCGTGAGCTTGCTCGTCTCGGGGCCGACGATGCCGCCCACCAGCCCTCCGGCCATGACCAGGGAAATGGCCTTCGCCTTGAAGTCGGGACTCGCCGCGTCGGCCGCCGCGAAGCGGTAGTACTGGGCGACCGCGTTGTAGACGCCGAACACCATCGCGCCGAAGCACAAAAGCCAGAAATTCCCGAGGGTGAGGGCGAGCGAGCACAATGCGGCGCCGGCCATGCCTGTCAGAGCCCCGACGGTGAAGCCCGCGCGCCGGCCGATGCGCTTCATGAGAAGCGACGCCGGGAAGGTGCTGAGCGCGCCGCCGATCACCCAACCCGTCACCGGGAGCGTCGCCAGGGCCTTGTCCGCGGCGAGCGCGTAGCCGGCCAGGCCGTTCAGCGCAATGACGGTTGCGTTGTTGGTGAACAGCAGCGCCTGGCAAGTGGCGAGAACGGCGACGTTTTTCTTGGCGGTTTGCATGGCGGCTGCCGTCGGATCGACAGGCAAATGTCAGGAAAAGCAGGTCCGCGCATTATAGCGAAGCAGACTAGTCCGGTCTGCGGCGTCCTCTTCCGGGAGCAAAAATTTCCCCGAAGGTGGTTGACATTTCCCTCGGGTTGACGCACTCTCGCGTTGACCGTACCGTCGTGCGGTGACATTGAAACCAGCTCGTGAAACCAGCTCGTATTTGAGAGGAGAGATATACGATGGCCAAGAAGAGAAAGCCGAATGCCGCGTTCATGAAACCCATGACCCCCAGCTCCGCCCTCGCTGAAGTCGTGGGCTCCAAGGCGATACCGCGCACCGAAGTGACCAAGAAGCTCTGGTCCTACATCAAGCGCAACAAACTGCAGGATTCCAAGAACCGCCGCATGATCAATGCCGATGACGCTCTGAAGGTCGTCTTCGGCGGTCGAGGCAAGGTCACGATGTTCGAGATGACCAAGCTCGTCAGCAAGCACCTGAAGTAATCCCGTACATCGCGCGGGGCGCCGCGACGAACGGCGCCCCGTGTGTTTTTTGCCCGAAGACTGGCAGACGCCGCGGTCTGGTCGCACGCGCGGGAGCTGAACGGCGCACTCGGGTGCGCCGTCCCAGCCGCTACTTCTGCGCGTGCTGCTGCTTGTACGCCTGGACCGCCTCCTTCAGTTCCTTGTATTCGCTGCAGGGGAAAAAGCACAGCTTGTCCAGCACGGCGAGGTGCTCCTCGGCCTTGGGCAGGTCGTTCACCATCAGATAAGTTTCCCCGATGTACTCGTGCGCGCCCCTATGATTCGGGTTGAGGCGCAGCGCCTCGTTGTAGTGCTTGAACGCCATGTCGAGATTGCCCGACTTGCGCCAAGAGTACCCGAGCTCGTTCTGTATGTCGGCGTTGCCCGGATCGCGCGCGGCGGCGCGGGTGAACGAGTCCACCGCTGCCTTGAAGTCCCGCGACTCGAGCGCTTTCTTGCCGCTCTCGTAATCGGGATCCCTGGGGCTCTGCATCGTCGGCATCTGTTCCGTTCCTGCCGCAAGGGCGGCCGGAACCAGGGCGAGCCCGGCGAGGACGGTAAAAATCAGCATCAGCAGCTTGCGCATGTCGCCTCCTTTCATAGGACAGCAGAGAAGATTATAGTGGAGCGCTACAGCGTCAACTGTTACAAGCGCCGGGATATTCCGGATGAAGCTCTCCAAGTCCGCCATCAAGCGCATCGTGCTCCTCGTTCTGGCCATCGCCTGCCTCGTTCCGGCCATGCCGGCGGCGGCCGGGCCGAGCCCGCGCTCGCGCGCGGAGGCGCTGGCCGCCCTCAAGAAGCCGGCTGCCGGCGAGCGCCGGCGCGGTGCGCTCGCCCTCGCCGCCGTGGGGCGGATGGAGGACGTGCGGGCGCTGCTCGCGGCGCTGCGAGACCAGGACGAGCAGGTGCGCGCCATCGCCGAGCAGTCGATATGGGCGGTGTGGAGCCATTCCGGAGATCCACAGGTGGACGACCTGTTCGAACAGGGGGTCGCCCAGATTAACCAGCAGCGGCTTCCCGAGGCCATCGCCCTCTTTACCCGCATCATCGAGTTGAAGCCGGCCTTCGCCGAGGGCTGGAACAAGCGCGCCACGGCGTACTTCCTCGCCGGAGAATACGAGCGTTCGTTGAAGGATTGCGACCAGGTGATCAAGCGCAACCCCCGCCACTTCGGCGCGCTCGCCGGCTACGGCCAGATCTATCTCCAGCTCGATCGGCCCGAGAAGGCGCTGAACTATTTTCGCCGCGCGCTGGCGCTCAACCCCAACCTGGGAGGCGTGCAGGACGCGATCGAGGAACTGGAATCGCTGCTCGAGGAGCGGCTGCGGCACTCGATCTAGAATTGCGCTCGACCCGGCGCAAGGCGACGCTCGACGTGCGATTTAGGCGCTGATTTCCTTCGCCGTCATCGTGTACTTGAAGTTATCCGGGTCGAGGCTGTCCACGCGGCCCGCGGCGGTCTCGGCCTGCGGATACATGAAGAAGGTGAGCTTGCCGCTCTGCGCGTTCGGCAGCGCGATGTCGTTCGCGGTGTTGAAGGCGAGCCAGTTCATTTCCCATGCGCCGAAGAGCTTCGGACGCACGGCCTGCACCACCGGATCGCTCAGGGTGGTGGGCTGCGCTCTTTCCTCGAGCACCACCTTCCTCACGTCGGCCGGATCCACGGGCACCCAGCCGAATCCGGCGAGATACACCTCCGCCCGGCAGTGCTGCGCGCGCGTGATGTTCGCAGTGCCCGCGCCGAGGCTGCGGTAGCCGAATTGCGACTTCGCCACGCGCACGCCATAGACGTCGCGCGCGGGAAGCCCCGAGGCGCGCGCGAGGCCGACATAAAGCGCGTTCAAGTCGGCGCACTTGCCGCCGAGGTTCCCCGTCTCGAGCATGGTCTTGATGTCGCCGACGCCGCAGCCGCGCGTCTTCGGGTCGCGGAAGGTGTTCTCCACGATCCATTCGTAGATTGCCTTGGCCTTCTGGTAATCGGTGCTCGCGCCTATCGTGATGTCCTGCGCGGTCTTCTTCACGATACCGTCGGTCGGCATGTGCTCGGTCGGCTCGGTGTAGAACTCCCGCTCCCCCGCCGAGAGCTTCTCGACAGAAGCCGGGCGCGAGGCGAAGTCCACCGCGCGGTCGCGCGTGGCGAAGCGGCTGTAGAGCTCGATCGCCGGCGCGTTCACCGAGTCGGGCCATTCCGCGTAGAGCATGCCGGCGCCGTACTTGCCGTCGTACACGAGCTTCGCCACTTGAGCGTTGCCGGACCAGGCGTTGTCGATGGTCTTCTGGTAACCGGAGTCGACCGACGGGATCGGCAGCCAGACTCTTGTCGTGCCGCCCGGCACCAGGATCTCCACCCGGGTCGTGACCTCGAACATGCGCCATTTCTCCGCCTGGCGCGGATTGAATTCGGATTGTGCGAAGGCGAGCTTGGGCATCGCGGTAGCTGGAACGAGCGCGCCCGCCTTCAAGAATGAGCGTCTATCCATTGGGAACCTCCTGGTTATTGATCGTCGCGAATCCAGAGCCAGCCGGTATTATATTATGCGCGATCCCCGCCGCGGATTCACGCCTAGCCCGGCGGCAGCAGCTTTCTGATCGCTTCCTCGACGGCCGGCGAATCCCATTCGAGGTCGCCGATCACCGAGTAGCGGATCCTCCGGTCGGGCCCGATGACCAAGCTGGTCGGCAGCACCTTCACCCGCCACGCATTCGCGGCGGAGGTGTCCCGGTCAAGGAGCACGGTAAATCGCACCGGCAGCTTCTTCAGGAATTCCTGGATTCTCGGCGCACCTTCGCCGAAATCGACCGCGATGACGGCAAACGGCTTGCCCGCGAGCTTGTCGGCGAGCCGCTGCATGGCGGGCATTTCCTCGCGGCAGGGCTCGCACCACGTGGCCCAGAAATTCAGCAGCACTACCTTGCCGCTGTAGTCCGCGAGCCTGTGCTCCCTGCCCTGCAGATCGCGCAGCGCCAGGGGCGGCGTGGCGCCGCCGCTCCAGGGTTTCAGCTCTCCGCCGAACGCGGATAGCGCGCACGACGCCGCAACGGCGAACGCGATAAGTCGAATAACCGCGTGCGTTCGCGGCACCGCGCTCATGTCGCCTCGCTTTTCCTTGCGGCGAGCAAGGTGAAATCCTCGGCGTAGCCTTGCATGCGCTTCACCGCCCGCGCGCGCTGCTCGCGCGTCAGCGTGCGGTCGAGATCGACGATCAGCTGCGCGACGTCCTCCTCCCAGCGCCTGTCTTCCCGCACGAATTCCTCGGAGCGCCGCGAATCCGGCTGCGTGAACAGCTCCGCGAGCCGCTGCCCGAGCTCATGCGGGTCGCGGTGCTGCCGGATGAGCCCGATCGCCCCGCTCTGCCAGTGCTGCCGGTCCTCGAAACGCAGCACGGCGTGGCGCTCTTGCGATTTCACGAAGCGGTCGACCCGTGCCTCCTGGTCGGAAGTGAGGGGACCGATGAAGTCACGGAAGCGCTCCACGGCGCGCTTGAGCTGGGCGCGTTCCCGCTCCTTCTGGTCGCGCGGGAGAAACTCTTTCGCGTACTTCTCGTCGCTCTCGGCGAGCCTGTGCTCGAGCCTCGCGAGCTGCGCGGGGCCGAGCGTCGCCAGCACCGGCGCCGTGTCCTCGGCGGCCTTCGCCGCGAGGCGGCGGTAGCGCGAGCGCACGCTGGCGATGGCCCAGGCCACGTCCTCGGCCGTCAGCCCCTGGGCAACCCGCTCGCTCGCGCTGCGCATCAGCGCCGCGTACACCGGCAGCTCGTTCGCGCGATGCCACTGGTGCAGGCGCGCGATGCGCGCCTTCATCTCCTCCGACTGCGCGGAATCAAGATCGAAGTAATCCGACGCCATGAAGCGCGCGGCGATGTCGGCGTGGTCGTAGGCGAGCCGGGTCGCGCTGCATCCGGCCAGCGCACAGGCGGCCGCGGCGGCCGCGAGCCAACGCTGCATGCCCCGGCTCACCAGTAGTTCTCCACGGTGATGTGCCCCGGCTCGCGGCGACGGTGCTTCCTCATGCCGCGGCGCTTGAGAACCTCGGTGGTGTCGGCGACCATGTCCGGATTGCCGCAGATCATCACCTGCGAGGACTCCGCCGAGAGCGCCACGCCGGCTGCGGCTTCAAGCCGCCCGTCCTCGATCGCCGCGGGAATGCGCCCGGGCAGGGCTCCGGCCTTTTCCTCCCGGCTCACGAAGGACACGAAGCGCATCTGCCGAGGATGCGCGCCGAGCAGCCGCTCGATCCCGTCGCGATACGTGAGCTCATCGGCGTGGCGCACCGCGTGCACGAGCACCACCTGCTCGAAGCGCTGCCAGGGCGTCTCCGTCTTGAGGATCGAGAGGAACGGCCCGACGCCGGTCCCGCTCGAGATCAACCAGAGGCTGACGCCGCCCGGAACCTCCGACAGCACGAGAAACCCGGCAGGACGCGGCGCGAGATAGAGCGTGTCCCCCGGCTCAAGCCTGCACAGCCGCTGCGTGAGCGGCCCCTCGGGCAGCAGCACGTAAAAGAACTCGTGCGGGCGCTCCTGCGGCGCGTTCACGAACGAATAGGGCCGCGCGACCATTTCATTTTCCACGGCGAGCGCAAGCTTGGCGAACTGCCCCGCCTCGAACGCGCTGATCTCCGCGTTCACGCGAAGCGAGAACAGCCGCTCGGTCCAGCGCTTCTGGTCGACGACCGTGCCTTCGACCCACTTTTGCATGACTCATCGGAGCAGAAATGGTTCCATCACGAGCGATTCTACCTCGCCGCCCAGCATGACGACGTGGCCGGCGCGGCGGTTGTTGCCGTTGTCGGAAAATTCGAACCGGTAAACCCGGCGCAGAACCAGCCGCCCGCGCTCGTTTCGCGCCGGACGCAGCGACACGCATTCCACCGTCTCGTCGAGAAACTGCAAGCCTTCGCGCTGGCAGGCGCGCGAGCCCGCATCAACCGCGCCCTCGCGCGCACGCATGCTGTCGAACCACAACCAGCCGAGCAAGGCGAGCGCGGCGAAAGCCCAGGCTTCCCACATCATGTCCGGAGATCAACCCGGAGCCGATACGGCAGGCATCGGCTGGCGACCCCGCTCGGATGTTATGCTCATTGTTTCGACGGCACCGGACGGACCACGCAGATTGAAAACTTCGATACAGCACAAGATCATTTACCTGTCGCACGGAGGGCAGAAATTTTACGATCAAACCCGGTTTTCGGTGTTGACGCTGCTCGACCTGCTGCTGAAGCAAGGGCGCAATGATTTTCGGATCGTGATATTCACGGATCGACCGGAGCAATCCCCCGCCCATGACTTGATCCGCTCCGTTCGCGTCACCCCCGGAGAACTGAGACGTTTTCGCGGGCCGCTGGAGTTCATACACCGAGTCAAGCTGGAGGTACTGCGGCGCGCGGAGGCCGATTTCGGCCTGCCTTTCATCTACGTGGACTGCGACACCCGATGGCTCAAGATCCCCGATGAGCCGTTCAAATTACTGGCAGACGGCGGACGGCAGCAGAGTGGCGCCATTCCCGTGTTCTACATGCACAAGTTCGAGGGAACGATGGGAGCCGATTTTTACCCCAATTATCTGCGTTTGTTGCAGCAGAAAAGGAACAGGCTCGTCGAATGGAAGCTGCGAGCCGATCCTCCGTGGACCATGTGGAACTCGGGGGCCATCGGTGTCCCCTCCGGAGCGGCGCGGCTGTTCGACGACGTTCTCGAGGTCACCGACGATTTCATACTCGATGTTCGACAGCGTATCTTCATCGAGCAGCTTGCCTTTTCGGTGGTCGCTTCAAGCCGGTTCCAAGTCAGGCCGTTCGAAGACTGCCTGGCTCATTACTGGAATTACGGCTCCGAGGTGCCCCTTCTATTGCGCCGGTTCTTCGGCAGCCTCCCGCCGGACATGCCGATCGAAAAGCTGGCGGAGCGCTGCGGGCAATTCCCGCTCGAGAGATCGACGTTGGAGAAATTGCAGCACCTCCGCTCGAGCCGTTTCCGCAGATGGCGCGCAAAAGTCAGAAACTCGCTGTTCAAGAGAAAGATCGATTTCAAGGCGTTCTGGCTGCGCAGGCGTCGTGCATGACCGCGGCCCGCGTGCCGCGCCTCATCTTCGGCTTGAGCCTGGTCGTGCCGCTTGCGGCTTTTGCCCAGAGCGCGTCCGAGGATTACGCCCTGGTCGGCGCCGGCCTGCGCGCGCGGCCGGCGTACGACGGCGCGGCCTCCGAGCGGGGCGAGCTGGTCCCGGTGCTGAGGTATTACGGCCGGCCCTGGTTCGCGCGCACCACTCAAGGAATACTCGAAGGCGGCGCCCGGACGGAGCTCGCGCGCGGGCTCAATCTCGGGGCGCAGCTCGCCTACGAGGGAGGACGCCTGCAACGCGAATCCGCTTTTCTGCGCGGCCACAATCTCGCCGACATCAACCCCAGCGCCTCGGTCGGCGCGCATCTTGAATGGGACCGGAACATCGGCCCGATGCCGGTCACGCTGCTCGCGCGCGCCCGGCAGAACATGGACACCGATCTGGGCGCCCAGGCCGATCTGCGCTTTACCGGGGGGCTTTACGACGACGGGCGTCTCGCCGCCGGCGTGTTCGCGCAGGCGACCTGGGCGAACGCAAAATCGACCCGGTCCTTCTACGGCGTCACGCCGCAGCAGTCGATCTCGAGCGGATTGCCGGCGTTCGAGCCGGGGGGTGGGCTTCTATTTACCGGGGTCGGACTGCTCGGGTTGTTCAATCTCAGCCGCGAGTGGGTTCTGCTCGGCAGCGCGGAGGCGCGGCACCTGCGCGGCGACGCGGCGCGCAGCCCGCTCGCCGAAGATCCTTCCAGCTATTACGCGAGCGCGGGCCTCGCGTACCGGTTCTGAACTACTCGTGCCGGCGCGTGATCCATTCGGCGACGAGCACCGGCTTCGCCTCGCCCTCGCGCTCGACGATCACGTTCCAGGTGATCTGCACGCCCCCCGGTATGTCCTCGAGGGCAGCGAGCCGGAAGCGGGCGCGCACGCGCGAGCCCGCCGGCACGGGACCGGTGAAGCGCAAGCGGTTCAGGCCGTAGTTGATTCCCAGGCGCGAGCCCTCGATGTCGATCGCCTGCCCCAGCAGGTGCGGCAAGAGCGACAGCGTGAGAAAGCCGTGCGCGACGGTCGTGCGGTAAGGCGATTCCCTGGCCGCGCGCTCGCGGTCGATGTGGATCCATTGGTGATCCTCGGTCGCATCGGCGAAGCCGTCGATGCGCTCCTGGCTCACTGCGATCCAGTCGCTCACGGCAACCTCGGTCCCGACGAGCGGCTTGAGCTGGGCGACGTTCGCGATGACGACCTTGGCCATATTGGGATTCGTCCGATTTGGTAAGCTTGCCGAAGAACTGCCATGACGACAAGCTCGAAACTCCAGTGACTTCGCCGGATCATGTTGCTCGCCGAACTGCTCGCCGCTTCCGAACGCGTCGCCGCGACGCGCAGCCGCCTTGCGAAAATCGACGCGCTCGCGGAGTGCCTGCGCCGGCTCGATACCTCCGAAATCGCGCTCGGCGTAGCCTACTTGAGCGGCGACACGCGCCAGGGCCGCATCGGGATCGGCTACGCGACGCTGAAGGAGGCGCTCGCCGCGACGCCCGTGGGCGCGCCTCGGCTCACGCTCGCGCAGGTGGACGAAGCGCTCGCGCGCCTCGCGCAGATCAAGGGAACGGGCTCCGCCGCAGAGCGAGCGCGCCTGCTCGACGAGCTCTTCGCGCGCGCGACCTCAGGCGAGCAGGATTTCCTCGCGCGCCTGCTCTTGGGCGAGTTGCGCCAGGGCGCGCTCGAAGGGATCATGCTCGATGCCATCGCGAAGGCGGCGAGGCTGCCGGCCGCGCGGGTGCGCTCGGCGGCGATGCGCGCGGGCGGCCTTCCCGCAGTCGGAGAAGCCGCGCTCGCCGAAGGCGAGGCAGGTCTCGCGCGTTTTGCGCTCAAAGTTTTCCAGCCGGTGCAGCCCATGCTCGCGCAACCGGCCGAGGACGTCGCCGACGCGCTCGAGCGCCTCGGCACCGCGGCCTTCGACTGGAAGCTCGACGGCGCACGCGTGCAGGCGCACAAGTCGGGCGGTGAAATCCGCGTCTATACGCGCAGCTTGAACGAGGTCACCTCCGCCGTTCCCGAGGTCGTCGAGGCGCTGCGCGATTGTGTGGCGCGCCAGATCATCCTCGACGGCGAAACGATCGCGCTGCGGCCCGACGGCGCGCCCTACCCTTTCCAGGAGACGATGCGCCGCTTCGGGCGCAAGCTCGAGGTGGAGACGCTGCGGGCGACGCTCTCCTTGAGCGTCTTTTTTTTCGACTGCCTGCTCGCCGACGGGACAGACCTCACCGCGAAACCCGCACGGGAGCGTTTCGACGCGCTCGCGAAATTTCTCCCGGCGAAGATTCTCATCCCGCGCCTTGTCACCGGCGACAAGGAAGCCGCCCAGGCTTTCTACGACGAAGCGCTCGCGCGCGGCCACGAAGGCGTCATGGCGAAATCACTCGACGCCTCGTACGAGGCCGGAAGCCGCGGCGCCGGCTGGCTCAAGATCAAGGAGGCGCACACGCTCGACCTCGCGGTCATCGCGGCGGAATGGGGCAGCGGCCGCCGCAAGGGCTGGCTCTCGAACCTCCACCTAGGTGCGCTCGACCCCGCCACCAGAGGTTTCGTCATGCTCGGCAAGACCTTCAAGGGCATGACCGACAAGATGCTCGCTTGGCAGACCGAACGCCTGCTCGCGCTGGAAACCTCGCGCGAGCGCCACGTCGTGCACGTGCGGCCGGAACTCGTCGCCGAGATCGCGTTCAACGAAATCCAGGCGAGCCCGCACTACCCGGGCGGGTTCGCGCTGCGCTTCGCGCGCGTCAAGCGCTACCGCGAAGACAAGAGCGCGAAGGATGCCGACACGATCGAGACCGTGCGGGCGCTATATGAAGGGCAATTGCATCGGAAGGCCGCGCCCTAGCCTAGCTTCTTCGCGCGTCAAGGCCGCCAATGACTCAACCAGTCGCTTGCCGCCTCGGAGTGTCTTTAGCCCACCTTGGCAGGTTGCAATGAGAGCAGCTGCGCCTGAGCGGCTTGAAAAAGTACCAGTTCTCGAAGAACACTCCGCTGCAACGCGGACATGAAAAGCTCGCCATTCGGCCTCCGGCCCAGGCAATCGCGGCCATCCAGACGAGTCCAACGACGGGAAACGACGCGTCCTGGAGGAGCAAGTCGTTCAGCAGATAGGCAAGCAGAAACACCCCGGGGATGCACCCAAACAGCAGCAGCCAAAGAACGGCGGACCTGCGCTTCAAATCACGCCACGCCGCGTCGAACGAAAGACTGGTGGGCATCATGTTTCCGCTGCCTGCCGGCGATACCGGCATTTGCCAATCCCGAGACTCATTGTCGCTGAATCCGGGCCGGACTCACATGTCCATCCCCTCCATGCCGCCCATGCCGTTGCCGCGAGGTCTCGCGCCGTTCTTCTCTTCCGCCAGCTCGGCCACCATCGCTTCCGTGGTGAGCAGCAGGCCGGCCACGGAAGCCGCATTCTGCAGCGCCGTGCGCGTCACCTTGGTCGGGTCGACCACGCCCATCTCGACGAGATCGCCGTATTGCTCGGTCTGGGCATTGAAGCCAAAATTGCCCTTGCCTTCGGCGACCTTGTTCAATGCGACCGATGGCTCGGCGCCCGAGTTAGCGACGATCTGGCGCAGAGGCTCTTCCAGGGCGCGCCTCACGATCTTGATGCCGGCCTCCTGGTCGGGGTTGTCGCCCTTGATCGTGTCCAGCGCGCTGCGGGCGCGGATGTACGCCACGCCGCCGCCTGCGACGATGCCCTCCTCGACTGCCGCGCGGGTCGCGTGCAGGGCGTCCTCGACGCGCGCCTTCTTCTCTTTCATTTCGATTTCGGTCGCAGCACCCACCTTGACCAATGCAACGCCGCCGGCGAGCTTGGCCGCCCGCTCCTGCAGCTTTTCCTTGTCGTAGTCGCTGGTGCTTTCTTCGATCTGGGTGCGGATGCTCTTCACCCGCGCCTCGATCGCCTTGGGATCGCCCGCGCCGTCGATGAGGGTCGTCTCTTCCTTGTCCACTTCGACGCGTTTCGCCTGGCCAAGGTCCTTCAGCGTCACCTTCTCGAGGGTCAGCCCGACTTCTTCGGCGATTACCTGGCCACCCGTGAGAACGGCGATATCTTCGAGCATGGCCTTGCGGCGGTCGCCGAACCCCGGCGCCTTCACCCCGCAGGTCTTCAGGATGCCTCGCAGATTGTTGACCACCAGCGTCGCGAGGGCTTCGCTTTCGACGTCCTCGGCGACGACGAGCAGCGGCCGTCCGGCCTTCGCCACCTGCTCGAGAAGCGGAAGCAGGTCGCGGACGTTGGAGATCTTCTTGTCGTACAGAAGCACGTAGGGATTGTCCAGGACAGACATCTGCTTTTCGGCGTTGTTGATGAAGTATGGGGAGAGGTAGCCTCGATCGAACTGCATGCCTTCGACGACTTCGAGCTCGGTCTGCAGACCCTTGCCGTCCTCAACCGTGATCACGCCTTCCTTCCCGACCTTCTCCATCGCGTCGGAGATGATCTTCCCAATCTCGTTGTCCGCATTGGCCGAAATTGCACCGACTTGGGCGATTTCCTTGCTGGAGGTGCAGGCTTTGGAGATCCTCTTCAGCTCCTCGACCACGGCGATGACCGCCTGGTCGATGCCGCGCTTCAAGTCCATCGGATCCATGCCGGAGGCGACGAACTTCATGCCTTCCTTCACGATCGATTGGGCGAGCACGGTTGCCGTGGTAGTGCCGTCGCCGGCGACATCGGAAGTCTTGGATGCGACCTCCTTCAGCATCTGCGCACCCATGTTCTCGAACTTGTCCTTGAGCTCGATTTCCTTGGCGACCGATACGCCGTCCTTGGTAACCGTCGGCGCGCCGTATGAGCGCTCCAGGATCACGTTGCGGCCCTTGGGGCCGAGGGTCACCTTGACCGCGTCGGCGAGGATATTGACGCCCGCGAGCATCTTGTGGCGCGCGGGCTCGTGGAAACGTACGTCTTTAGCAGGCATGTTTTACTCCTTGGAATCGTTGGATTTACTTTGCGACGACACCCATGATGTCGTCTTCGCGCATTACCAGATACTCGGTGCCCTCGACCTTCACCGCCTGGCCGGAGAACTTGCCGAACAGGATGCGGTCGCCGATCTTGACGTCCAGCGGACGCACTTTCCCGTCTTCGAGGATCTTGCCCTTGCCGACCGCGATGACTTCGCCCTGGTCGGGCTTCTCGGCGACGTTGTCGGGAATGACGATGCCGCCTGCGGATTTGCGCTCTTCATCGAGACGCTCCACCACAACGCGGTCGTGCAGGGGACGGATTTTCATCATGACATTGCATCCTTAATGATCAATTAGTGGCCACGATTCGTGCGGCCAAAGAAAACGCTACGATTAGCACTCGTCGGTTCTCGTGCATCTGCGTTAGCCGGTTCACTTACTGGCCGCCGATCGACACAGTGAAGTTAACTTTCTCTTCCTTGTACGGGGAGTGGGGAGAGCGGATCTGGCCGCCCTCCCGCCGAACCCAAACACCTACGCCATTGCAGCAGCGCCGATCTTGTGGAAAGTAGAGTTGGAAACCTCGTAGGTATCAACCCGAGGAGTTCCGTCAACCAGCTTCTCCAAGATCTTGGTCACTTCCGCGTAAGGCCCGCGGTTATAGGCATCCGCGCTTTCTTTGTTGTCCCACAAACTTACGCCGAAAGCTTCGGTTCCGGCCGGGACAACGAACGTGATTTCATCCTGAAACCCTTTTTGTTTCCGAAGCATGGGGATGACTTCCTTTTCCAGCCGCCGGGTAAACTCGGCGGAGCTGTTGGGCTTCAGATTCAGGGATACGCGGCGTGCATACATCTTGTGCTCCTTAGCGCTTAGTTGCGCTTAGTTATAGTTGTGACGGCCAAGGACGCATTTCAGATAACCGTTTCTAGTTCAGATGACCAGAAGGCACCCTCAGTCCATTAACGAGGGTAGGTTAATTCACTTGACTTGTCAAGCGTTATATTGCAATATCCGCAATGCTTAATTAACAGC
>WNGH01001715.1_pt1 | contig 20614 bp, 21 predicted proteins | sample 5400631 | NCBI WGS metagenome assembly WNGH01 (sample SAMN13153373, study PRJNA577476) | soil metagenome | isolation source: 115 cm soil or saprolite under Garry oak tree replicate 1 | place: USA:California | collected 2016-06-15
GGGGTCATCCAGAAGGACTGGGTCGCGTCGATGGCCGACGATTCCATCCTGTTCGTCATCGCGAACCCGGTGCCGGAGATCTGGCCGTGGGAGGCCGCCGAGGCCGGGGCCCGTGTGATCGCGACCGGACGGTCCGACTTCCCGAACCAGGTCAACAACAGTCTCGGGTTCCCCGGGATTTTCCGCGGCACTCTGGACGTCCGCGCGCGCACGATCACGGACGAGATGTGCATCGCGGCCGCGGAGGAACTCGCGAAAGTCGCGGAGGAGAAGGGCCTCGACGAGACGCACATCGTGCCGACGATGGACGAGATTGATGTGTTCGCGCGGGAGGCGACCGCGGTCGCCCTTAAGGCGATGCAACAGGGAATCGCTCGGGAGACGAAGACACGCGACACGTTGTACCAGGGAGCGCTCGAGATGATTCGGCGGGCCCGCGAGGAGACGAAGTTCCTCATGCAGGAAGGGTTCATCCGGCCGCCCCCTCCATGAGATCGCGTATCCGAAGCAGCGGGATTCGTTCGACGGGTTGGGGATCCTCGGTTCGCGACGGCTATATCCCGCGGACGCATTGGAGGCGGAGACGATGGCCACGGTCAGGGCGGTCAAGCGGAAGCACGAGGAGCGTCTGATGAGCCTCCCCGGGGTCGTCGGCGTCGGCATCGGTCGAAAGGAAGGCCGGGACTGCATTTGCGTCTACGTGACCGACGACAACCCGAAGATCCTCGCGTCGGTTCCGCGGACCCTCGAAGAGATCCCGGTGGAGATCATCGTTTCCGGTTCGTTCACGAGTCGGTGAGCGGCTCCCGGATCGGCGTCCACTTCGACAGCGTGGTCTGGGGCGCCGCCCGCTCGAGGAGATTCGACAGGCGCACGCCCACGAGACGGATCTTGCGGCCGGAGGCCAGGACCTCCTTGAGCATCGTCTGACTGAGGATCAAGATGGGCTCCAAATCCGTCGAGTGAATCTTCAGGCTCTTCGAGCGCGTGTGGATCTCAAAGTTCGAATACTTCGCTTTGAGGGTCACCGTCCGGTACGCATACTTCTCGTGGACGAGCTGTTCATGGAGGGACTTCGCCATGTCCTCGACTTCCGGCCACACGTCCGCGTACGTGTCGAGGTCCTTCTCGAACGTCATCTCCGTGCTGATCGATTCCGGGGGGCCCGTCGGCTCGACGACCTCTTCGGCGTCGCGGCCCATCGACACGTCGTGCAGGTACTCGCCGAACGCCCCGAGGAGCTCGATGAGATCCTGGCGGTTGTATCCTTGCACGTCCGCGATCGACTCGAGGCCAATCTCTTTCAGCCGCTCGGCGGTCTTCGGCCCCACACCGAGGATCTTCCGGACGGAGATCGGCGCGAGGAAGGCGACGACCTCGTCGGGTGCGACGACCGTGAGCCCGTCCGGCTTCTGGAGATCCGAGGCGATCTTCGCGATCGCTTTCGTCGGGGCGATCCCGATCGAACAGGTGAGGCGATGTCGGTCGCGGGTCGCGACTTTGATCTCCCGCGCGAGATCGTGCGCGCGCGAGAAACTGCCGCCGCTGCGGATCGTGACGTCGAGGAACCCCTCTTCGATCCCGCTCGGCTGCAGCCGGTCGGCGAAGGTCCGGAGGGTGTCCATGATCTCCCCGCTGACCCGACCGTAGAGCTCGAAGTGCGGTGGCACGAACACGGCCTGAGGACACCGCCGCGACGCCTCGACGCAGGACATGGCCGAACGCACGCCGTACTGCCGGGCCTCGTAGCTCGCGGTCAAGACGACGCCGCGCGGATGCTCTCGCGGGTCCGCTCCGACGACGACCGGTTTCCCCTCGAGGGTCGGATTCTCGCGGACCTCGACGGACGCGTAGAACGCGTCCATGTCGACATGGAGGATGACCCGCGGACCGGGCGATGGAGAGGCCATGCGCCTCCTCATGGTCGGCGTGGGGGATAAAAGTCTTCGGAGGGGGGTCGGGCGCGAACTCACGGTGGCGGCGCTCAGAATCCGAAGAACGAGCGCGCCGCGTCCGTCAGGTAGCCGAAGAAGAACACGGCGATGATGGCCGTCAGCATGACGATCGCCAGGGCGATGAACACCGCCGCGCTGATCGACCGGGAGACGGGCTCCTTGGCCGTACCCGCCTCCGGTTCGAGGATGTACATGTACCAGATCACGCGCGCGTAATAGTAGAGGGACAGGGCGCTGTTCAGGACGCCGGACACCGCGAGCGCCAGGTACCACGGGTTGAATGCGGACGCGTTCACCGCGCTCGAGAACAGGACGAACTTCGAGAAGAAACCGCCGAGCGGAGGAATGCCCGCCAGGCTCAGGAGGAAGACGAGCATGGAAAAGGCCATGAACGGCATGCGTCGGCTGAGGCCCTTGTACGCCTCGATGTCGTCCGGGATCCCGCGCGACTCCGTGCCGGCGACGACGAGGAACGATCCCGCCTTCATCGCTCCGTACACGAACACGTGGAGCATGCCGCCCACGAGTCCGAACGCGGCCACGTACGCCGCGTTGTCCGTGTGGCCTGGCGTCGTCGACTGAAGGGCGATCGCACCGACCGCGAGGGCGATCAGGATGTACCCCGCCTGCGCGATGCTCGAGTACGCGAGCATGCGCTTGATCGACCGCTGCGGGATCGCGACGACGTTCCCGACCGTCTGCGTCACGATCGCGAGGATTGCCAAGGTCGCGACCCAGTCGACCTGGACGCTCAGCAGGCCGATCAGGAATACGCGGAACAGCGCCACGATCCCGACGTTCTTCGAGGCGGAGGTCAGGAGGACGCTGATCGTGGTCGGGGAGCCCTGGTATACGTCCGGGGCCCACATGTGGAACGGCACGACCGCGACTTTGAATCCGAAGCCCGCGATCAGGAGCACGAGGGCGATGATCAGGGGCGGCTCGATCTCCGGATGGCCCGCGAGCGTCAAGCCGTTCCGCAGGACCAAGAGATCCGTGGTCGTCGTCCCGATCGATGTCGTGCCGGCGATCCCGTAGATCAGCGAGATGCCGAAGAGGATGATTCCGGAGCTCACCGCCCCGATGATGAAGAACTTCACCGCCGCCTCGGTCGCCTGCTTGTCCTTCTTACGGAACGCGACCAGGGCGAACGTGCTCAGGCTCGACGTCTCGAAGGCGAGGAAGAGGACGAACAGGTCCGTCGCGGCCGCGGTGAACATCATCCCGACGACCGCCAAGAGCATGAGAGCGTAGTACTCCCCCTGGTGCGGCTCGTCGGCGTGGATGAAGCCGCGCGAGGCGACGATCGCCAGGAAGGCGACGAACTGGAACATCAACTGGAAGAACAGCGCGAACGTGTCGACCCGCATCTTCAGCTCGACTGCGAAGTCGCCCTGGGCCCCGACGGGGGACGGCCAGACCGAGAGGTTCAGCGCGCGTCCGATGCCGAGGCCCATCATGTCGAGGGTGACGAAGATTGCGAGGGCCGTGCCGATGACGGAGAAGGCCCACAACAGGTCGGGCCGCTTCCGCCACGCGAACCCGAGGACCGCGGACGCGAGCGCGGTGGCGACGAGGATCGCCTCCGGCAGGAAGACGCCGTAGCTCGACACGTCAGAGGCCTCCGAGGATCCCCTGGGCCCAGTTCGAGATCAGGGACAGGAAGAGGACCGGGACGATCCCGAAGACCGCGAACGCCGCCACGAGGACCGCGAGGGGGGCGACCTCGAACCGATGCAGGTCCGGCATCGCCTCCCATTTCGGGTTCAGGGGTCCGAAGATCGCGCGCTGCATCGCCCAGATGTAGTACGCCGCCGTCAGGATGACGGTCAGGATCGGGACGAAGACGAGCAACCCGAACGCCGCGTAGACGCCGAGGAACACGCTGAACTCCGCGACGAACCCGACGAGTCCGGGGAGGCCGAGGGACGCCATGAACGAGATCATCATGAACGTCGCCATGCGCGGCGCCCGTTTCGCGATCCCGCCCAGCTCCGAGATGTTGCGCGTGCCGAGCTTGTGGCCGAGCGAGCCCGCGACCATGAACAGGGCGGCCGACACCAGCCCGTGCGCAAACATCTGGAAGACCGCGCCCGTGAGGCCGAGGACCGCGCCGCGGCCGCTGATCGTGAAGCCGTAGACCCCGGCGGCGATGCCGAGCGTCACGAACCCCATATGGCTCACGCTCGAGAACGCGACCATCCGTTTGAGGTCGTCCTGGGCCAGGCACACGATCGCGCCGTACAGGATCGAGATCACCCCCGCGAGGGCGAGGAGCCAGTACATGTCCATCGCGGCCTGGGGGATCATCTGGACGTTGAACCGGATCAGCCCGTATCCGCCGAGCTTCAGCAGGACGCCCGCAAGGATGACGGAGCCGCCGGTGGGGGCCTCCACGTGCGCGTCGGGCAGCCACGTGTGCAACGGCCACGTCGGAAGTTTCGTGCCGAAGGCAATCAGCAGGGCGACGAACATCAGGTCGCCGATCGTCCCCGCGGGGATCGGCGTCGTCGCGATGATGGCACGCATGTCGAACGGGCAAGGGGCAGATAATCCGAGGGAGGTGCATGGCGTGTTCGGGTTCGAGTAGAAATAGAACGCGAAGATCGCCACGAGCAGCGGCAGACTCGCGAGGAACGTATACATGAAGAACTTGAACGCGGCCTGCTTCTTGCGTGGTCCACCCCAGACCGCGATGAGGAAGTACATTGGGATTAGGCCCACCTCCCAGAACACGAAGAACTGGAACAGGTCGAGGGACAGGAAGACCCCGTTGATCGTCGTCTCCATGAACAGGAACATCGCAAAGAACGAGGGCACGCGGTGGTGCTCGTCCCAGGAGATCGCGAGGGCCAGTGGCGTCAACAACGCATTAAGGAAAACGAGGACCACGGAGAGCTCGTCCGCCCCCATAATGTAATTGATGTGGAGGGACGGGACCCAGGGGGTCTCTTCGACCGCGAAGTACGTGTGGTTACCGGGCGTCGCCATCGTCGGGAGAGAGATCACGTTCGGCCACAGGAAGCCCAGGAGAAGGACAGTAGACAGGCCGAGGACGACGAGGGAGAACGCGAGTGCGACGGCCCGGGCGGCCCGGTCCGATCCCGTGAGGTACGTGAAGACCGCCCCGACCGCGGGGATGAGAACGATGTAGGTCAGGATCGGGAACTCGATCAGCATCTAGAGGCCTCCCAACCAGGGGAACGAGGCGCTCGTGTACGCGTTGATCATCCCGAGGAACGGCACGGGGAAGAAGCCGACGAGGAAGACGAGGGCCACGAGGACGACGTACGAGACCCGTTCCCAGGGGAGGAGGTCGTGCGAATGCCCGAGCTTTTCGGGTACGTCACCGAAGAGGATGCGCTGCATCGTGTACACGTAATACGCGGCCGTCACGACGATCGAGATCAGCGGGATGATGATGAGCCGGCGCATCTCGCCGAGATTCGGCGATCCATACGCGCCGACGAAGACCATGAACTCGGACCAGAACGAATTGAGGCCGGGCAACCCGAGCGACGCGAAGAACCCGATCGCTAGAATGAGGGAGAACTGCGGCATGACTTTCGCGAGGCCCTGCAGATCGGGGATGTCCCGCGTCCCGGTGGCATGTTTCACCGATCCGGCGAGCATGAACAGGATCGCGGTGATGATCCCGTGGTTGAAGAGCTGGAAGATTGCCCCTTGGACGCCGATGACGGTGAGGCTGGACGCCCCGAGGAGCACGAACCCCATATGGCCCACGGAGCTGTACGCGATCAGGCGCTTCAGGTCGACCTGGGCGAGGCACACGAACGCCGCGTAGACCATCGAGACCGTCCCGAGAATCGCAAGGACCCACCAGAGATTTTTCATCGCCTCCGGGAGCATCCCGAGGTTGATTCGGAAGATCCCGTAGCCGCCCATCTTCAACAGGACGCCGGCTAGGAGGACGGAGCCGCCTGTCGGCGCCTCGACGTGGGCATCGGGCAGCCACGTGTGGAAGGGGAAGGACGGCAGTTTGACGATGAAGCCGAACAGGAAGACGGCGAAGATCGGGATCTGCAGGGCGAGGGAGAGGTACGTCGCGAGCCCGCCGGTCTCGTGGCGCAACGCGCCGTGGAGGAACGCGGTCATGTCGAGCGTATTCGTGGGGTTCCCGTACACCGCGTTGTTCACGCCGGCGCTGTTGAAGTACAGCGTGAAGATCCCGATGAGCATGATCACGAACCCGACGTGGGTGAAGATCAGGAACTTCAGCGCCGCGTACCGGCGGTTCGGCCCCCCCCAGATTCCGATCAGGAAGAACATCGGGAAGAGGACGAGCTCCCAGAAGATCGCGAACAGGAAGAAGTCGAGCGACATGAAGACGCCGGCGAGGGCCATCTCCAGGAACAGGAAGAGCCCGAAGAACGCGCGAGGCCGGTTCTCCTCGTCCCAGTGGAACACGAGCGCGAGCGTCGTCAGGAGCGCCGTGAGCCAGATCAGCGGAATGCTCAGGCCGTCCACGCCGACGATGTAATTGAGACCGAACTGGGAGATCCAGGTGTAGCGCTCCATGTAGAACAGCGGGACGTACGCACCCGGCGTGGGCGGCGGCGTCGCGATCGGCGGTCCGAAGAGCACGCCCCAGCTGGGGTTGATGAAGCCCACCAGCAGGAAGGACGCGAGCGCCGTCTCGACCAGACTGAACCCGAGGGCGATGAGCTTCGCCAATCGCTGGGACGTCCCGGCGACCCAGGCGACGACCGCGCCCAGGAGCGGGACGAGGATCAAGAGGCTGAGGATGTAGGCCATGTTCATCGACCCAGCCCGCCGAGCCACCGCTGGAGGAAGCTCAGTCCGAACACGAGCGCGATGACGACAACGATCCCGAGGACGACGACCCACGCGTAACTCTGCACCTGACCGGTCTGCCGCTGCCGGAGCCGCAAACTCGTCCGCACGGTCTCCAGGCTGACCGCGTTCACGGCCCCGTCGATGACCCGACGGTCGAACCGGTCGCTCCCTCCGGCGACCACGACTCCGCCGCGGCCCACGCCGTTCACGATGCCGTCGATGATCTTGCGGTCGAACCAGTCAAGGGCCCGAGCTGCGTCGTAGACGACCGTCCGACCGAACGTGTCGTACGCGTCATCGATCCAGTAGCGCTTCGTGAGCATGCGGTGAATGAACGCCCCGCCCCTCGAGGCGGTGAAGCGTTCCGCCGGGATGCGTTTCGTCGCATACACGGCCCAGGCCAGGGCGAGGCCTAGGACCGCGACCCCCATCGACACGCCTTCGAGCAGGTAGTCCTGCACCGGGATGCCGACGAGCGGGAGGCCGGCCGCCGGTGCTCCGGAGAAGATCAGGTTGCCGAATCCGCCCATCGGGTACGCGAGGAGGCCCGAGGCGAGTGTGAATCCGGCGAGGATGATCAGCGGCACCGTCATGACGCGCGGCGACTCGTGGGGATGCTCGTGCCCACGGTACTCCCCATGGAACGTCATGAACCACAATCGGAACGTATAGAACGCTGTCAGGAATGCGGTGCCGACGCCGAGCGCCCAGAGCCAATAGAATCCGGGATTCGCGGCTCCCGCGTCGAAGGTGACGGACAGGATCTCCCCTTTCGAGAAGAAACCGCTGAAGGGCACGATGCCGGCGAGGGCGAGACCGCCGAAGAGCATGACCTTCGAGGTGATGGGCAGCGGTTTCGAGAGGCCGCCCATCTCGCGCATGTCGTTCGTGTGGACCGCGTGGATCACGCTCCCGGCGCCGAGGAACAGGAGGGCTTTGAAGAACGCGTGGTTGAACAGATGGTAGAGCGCCGCGCTGTATCCGGCGGAGTCCACCGCCTCCCCATGGGAGACTTCGGTCGCCATCGTGTACGCGCCCGCGCCGAGTCCGAGGAACATGTACGCGAGCTGGGAGATCGTCGAGAACGCGAGGACCCGCTTGATGTCGAAGTTCACGACGGCCATCGTCGCGGCGAAGAGCGTCGTGAAACCGCCGATCGCGGCGATCACGAGGATGGCGGTGAAGGGCGGCTGGATCGCCGAGGACAAAGGGACCAGGAAGATGAACGCCCGAGCGGTCAGGTAGACACCGGCCTTGACCATCGTCGCCGCGTGGATCAACGCGCTGACCGTCGTCGGGCCCTCCATCGCATCCGGGAGCCACGCGTGGAGCGGGAATTGCGCGCTCTTGCCGACGGCCCCGCCGAACAGCAGCAGCGGGATCAGGGTCAGGAGCTGCGGCGTGAGGGTGTTCGGGTAGAGGCTCGCCATCTTGTTTTGGATTTCGCCGAACGACAACGTGCCGAACACGTTCCAGATGATCAGGACGCCGACGAGGAACAGGACGTCCCCCACCCGGGTCACGAGGAACGCCTTCTTCGCGGCCGCGGCGGCCTCCGGCTTCGAGTACCAGAAGCCGATCAGCAGGTACGAGCACAGGCCCATGATCTCCCAGAAGATCAGGAGCTGCAGGAAGTTGTCCGCGCTCACGGTCCCGAGCATGCCCGTCGCGAAGAGGCTGACCTCCGCGTAGTACCGGGCCTTGCCGTCCTCCTCGTGCATGTAGCCGAGGGAGTACACGAAAATCAGGAGACACAGGAACGACACGAGGACGAGCATCAAAGAGCTCAGGTTGTCGATCAGGAGCGAAATCTTGATCGAGTTCTCCGGGAGCACGCTCGGAATCCAGACGTAGCCTTGGATTGTCTGCGGGATGAAGCCGCCTCCGAGCCCTCCTTGCTGGAGGACCTGAACGAAGACGTACATCGAGAGAACGAACGAGCCCCCCATCGCACCGACGGCCACCACTCCGCCGCCCTCCGGGAGACGCCGGCCGATCAGGCCGATGACGAGGAACGCCCCGAGGGGCAACAACAGGATGAGCCAGACGACCCACTCGTACGCGATCACGACTCACCACTTCAGGAAACGGACCTTGTCCAGTTCGATCGTCCCGTGGGTCTGATAGATCGACAGGAACACGGCGAGCCCGACTGCCGCTTCCGCCGCGGCGACCGCGATCCCGAGGAGGGCGAACACCTGGCCACTCGCATCGCCGCTGTACGAGCTGAAGGCGACGAAGTTCAGGATCGAGGCGTTCAGGATGATCTCGATCGACATCAGGACGATGATCCCGTTCCGGCGGGCGAGGACGCCGTAGAGGCCGATGCAGAGGAGCATCGCGGACAGGAGCAGTTCGTATTGGAGGGGGATCACGGGCCCACCTTCCCGGGCTCATCCATCTTGGCCAAGTAGACGCCGCCGATCATCGCGGCTCCGAGGAGGATGGCAATGAGGATAATGGTGATTGCGAAGCCCTCGAACATCTGGTTCGCGATTCCGTTGTTCGACGTCGTGTTGTAGACCGGGATCGACGTCGGGGAGCCTAGCCAGTTCACGTTGCCGAGGAACGAGGCTCCCATCACGAGGAACAAGGCCGTCGCCGCGAGGACGACGAGGAACTCCCGCGCGTTCACGGTCCGCCCTCCGGCCCCGGCTCGTCCATGATCGTCCTCCGCGTGAGCATGATCCCGAAGACGAAGAGCACGGGCACCGCGCCGGCGTACACGATGATCTGGATAAGGAACACGAACTCGCTCTGGAAGAGGAGGTAGATCGCGCCGATCGTCACGAGGGTCATCGCGAGCCAGAACGCCGCGCGGACCATCCGCTTGTTGATGACGACCAGGATCGAGCCGATGACCTCGAAGGCGCTCAAGACGAAAAACGCGATAAGCGTCCAGTCAACGTCGACCGCGTGTCTCCCTCCCGATGACGCGTTCCCGGAGCGACACGCCGCTCACCCCACGGCCCAGAGACCCGACGCGATCGCGGCGGCCGCGATGATGATGGCCCCGAGGGAATAGGGGATGAGCTTCTTCCACCCGATGTTCAGGATCTGGTCGATCCGCACGCGCGGCACGGACCAGGAAATCCAGATGAAGACGATCGAGATCATGTAGATCTTCAGGAGGAACCAAGCTTCCTCTGGGACGATCGGCACGGGGACGCCGCCGACGGACAGGGTCACAAAGACGGGCCCGCTCCAGCCGCCGAGATAGAGGATCGCGATGAGAGCCGCGCCGGCGATCATCCGGAGCCACTTGAATCCAAACACGAGTCCGAACCGCATGCCCGAGTACTCCGTCGTCCAGCCTTCGACGAGTTCGGCCTCCGCTTCCGGGATGTCGAACGGGATTCGTTCCATCTCCGCCATCATCGACACACTGAACACGATGAAGCCAAGGATCTGGGGCGAGAAGACGTACCACGCCGGGATGGCGAGCGGCCCCAAGGAAAAGAGCGTGCGTTCCTGTTGCTTCACGATCGTCAAGGGGTTGAGGGAGCCCGTGAAGAACACGAGGGCGATGACCGAGAGGATCATCGGAATCTCGTAGGCCATGAGCATCGCCGCGGCGCGCAGCCCGCCGACTAGGGTGTACTTGTTGTTCGCCGACCAGCCCGCGATCAGGATGCCGAGAGGCGCAAGCGAGAACGCTGCGAAGATGAACAGGATCCCGAGTTCCAGGTTTGCTACGTAGAAGCCGCTGCTCCACGGGAGCGCGGCGAAGATCATGAGCGTCGACGAGGCGATGAGGACCGGCGAGATGTGGAACATCGCGGAGTCCGCGTTCCGGGGGGTGATGTTCTCCTTCTGCAAGAGTTTGACGCCGTCCGCGATGTTCTGCAAGTATCCGGTGCCGCGATGCGTCGGCCGACGGGCCCGGTTGAACGGCCAGAACGGGAGCGACCAGATCGAGATCATGATGCCGTATCGATCCTGGAGGCGGCTGTAGAACTTCCGCTCGACCCACATCATCGTCAGGAGGTTGACCAGCGTCGCCCAGATGACGATGACTGTGACCGCGATGAGCCACGTGACAACGACGATGAGCAACTCGGACCCGAGGGAGCCCATCCCGAGTCGCGCCCGAGCGACCGGATCGAACCACTGCGCCAAGCCGGTCAGCGGCGGGATCAGCCCGGCGAGCGCGTACAGGATCTGGTCGACGACCCAGACGATCGCGAGGACGAGGACTTCGCAGACGGCGAAGAGATTCGGGACGAGCGGCGCACTCGTCACTTGTCCATCTCCCCGACGCACACGTCCACGGATCCGAGGATCGCGACCGAGTCGGCGAGCTTGTTGCCGCGCAGCATGATCGGCGTCGCGGCCATCGTGCAGAAGACCGGGCTGCGGATCTTCACGCGGTACGGCCGGTCGTCGCCGTCGCCAATGACGTAGAAGAGGGCCTCGCCCCGCGAGTCCTCCGTCTTCGCGTACCCCTCGCCCTCGGCGCGGCGGGGGGCCTTCACGCGATACGGCCCGGTCTTCGGCATCTTCTCGAGGGCCTGGAGGATGATCTGACAGGACTCCCGCAACTCGTTGAATCGGCAGACGAACCGTGCGTACGAGTCGCCGGCCCCGCCATCGTGCCACACCTGGGGCTCGAAGTCGATCTCCTCGTACACCTCGTACGGGTCGAGGCGGCGCAGGTCGACATTCACGCCGCACGCGCGCAGGTTCGGTCCGGTGACGCCCCAGTCGATCGCATCCGCGGCGGAAATCTTGCCGACGCCTTCGGTGCGCATGTGGAAGACCTTCGACTCCTGGAAGACCCGCTGGTACTCGTTGTCCACCTTCTCGAGGAAGTGCTCGATGCTCCGCCGGCACATCGCCTCGAAGTTGTCCGGCAGGTCGTTGCGGACGCCGCCGACCCGCGGATAGTTCTGGTTCATCCGCGCGCCGGACATCAGCTGGATGAGATCGAGGAACAGCTCCCGCTCCCGGAGGGCCCACAGGAGTCCCGTGAGGAGGCCGAGGTCCGGGCCGTAGGCGGCGAGCCACATCAGGTGCGACGCGATCCGTTGGAGTTCGAGCGCGACGACGCGGATCCACTGGCCGCGCACCGGGGTCTCGATCCCCATCATCTTCTCAACCGCGAGGCAGTACGCGTGGGACCAGGTGATCGACGAGACGTAGCACAGCCGGTCCGTCAGCACGACGTTCTTCTGGAACTCGCGGACCTCCATGATCTTCTCGTAGCCGCGGTGCAGGTAGCCGATCTCCGGCTTCGCGTCGGTGACCGTCTCGCCGTCCACCTTGACCTTCATGTTCCACAGGCCGTGGGTCATGGGGTGCTGGGGCCCCATGTTGATCCAGAACTCCGGCATTCACTTTCCCCCCCGCAGCTTGCGGCGCGTGATGTACTGCCGGTCGACCTCCTGGGCGAACTCCTTCCGGAGCGGGTGGAACTTGAAGTCCTCCGGCAACAGGATGCGTGTGAGGTTCGGATGGCCCGTGTATTCGACGCCCATCAGGTCCCACATCTCGCGTTCGAGGAAGTCGGCGGCATGCCAGAGGCCCGTCAGGGTCGCGATCTTCGGGTCGTCGTACGGGATCTGCGCGTTCACCTGGACCATGCAGCCGTTGTAGTAGTTCTCGACGTGATAGATGCTCTCGAAATGGTCCTTCCAGTCGACCGCGGTGACGCAGGAGAGATGCTCGAAGCCAAGCGTGTCTTTCAGGTACGTGCACACCGGGACGAGATCGGCCCGGTCGATCACGATCTCGACGAGGCGTTCCCGGACGATCTTCGCGTCCTTCAGCTTCGCACCGAAGGCGACCTTCAGCTGCGCGAGGACCTCCTTCTCGGCCCCGGGCACGGATCGACCCGTGATCGACGGCGAGGACGCGACGACCGCGCTCATATCTGGATGACTTCCTCCTTCTTGAGCGCGTATTGCGTGGCGACGAACATGATCCCGAGGAACAGGAAGATCGAGAACTTGGCCACAGGCGATACCGAGTTCAGGAGGCCGCCCCACGCGAAGGCCCAGAGGAGGAGGAAGATCGCGGCAACGTCGAAGATGACGAAGATGAGCGCGAACATGTAATATTGGAAGTGAAACTGGATCTGGGCCACGCCTTCCGGAACCTCGCCGCACTCGTAGGTGAGGTCCTTCAGCGGTGTCGGGTGGTCGGGCCGGAACAGACGCGTCGCGAAGAACGTGCCGAGCGGGAACAACAAGGCAACGACGGCAAAAATCACAACGGGCACGTAGCTTTCCAGCACCATGTCCATCGCGTGGAAAATTGGTCGGGCTATTAAACCTTTGTCGGGGCACTCAACCCGCATGTTTTCTCCCGATAACGCCGGCTCGCGTCGCGTCTCGAAGATGCGTCGAGTCGCATGTCGAAAGTCCTTGCCGAACATTGGCACAACGATTTATATCGAGGGATTTCAATGGTCTCGGTCGGATGGCGGCGGAGAGTCGCCTCCCGCCAGGGCAGCGGGAGGTTCGGAAGTGGCCGAGGCTCGACCTCGGCATCGTCCCTCGCTTCGACCCGAAGGAATGGGACCTCCGCGTGGACGGCTCCGTCGACAAGCCGATCCGCTTCACGTACGACGAGTTCCTGCGACTTCCGTCCGCAAAAGTTGTTTCTCCATTCCATTGCGTCACGGGCTGGACCACGTTCGACAACGAGTGGGTCGGGGTCACGGTCCGCGAAGTGGCGGAGCGCGCGCAGATCCGCTCGACCGCCCGCTTCGCGACCTTCCGGTGCGGGGACGGCTATACGACGTCCCATCCGCTCAATGTCCTCTACGATTCCGACGTCCTGCTCACGTACCAGTGGGACGGCAAGCCGCTGCCGATCGAACACGGGGGACCCGTGCGCCTCCTCGTGCCGAAGCGCTACGCGTACAAGAGCGCAAAATGGGTGCGCGCCGTCACGTTCACGGACGAGGAAGAGCTCGGGTACTGGGAGGTCCGCGGGTACAGCAACACCGCGGATCCGGTGACCGAGGACCGTTACTCCTTCTGATGGGCGTTCGTTCGTGCGCACATTTGTGGAAAGTAGATAAGCCGAGCCCTCTTGGCAGCGATGACGGCCGTGGCGAAGGTCGCTTCGGAGGAGGACCGCCCGAGCGAGCGGCGGATGACATTCTTCGAGCACATCGAGGAACTCCGGCAGCGCCTCAAAGTAATCGTCATCGTGGTCGTGGTTCTGTTCGCTCTCTTCCTAACGACCGGAATCGGCTCCGTGACCGTCTCCGGAACGCAGATTCCGATGCTGGTCCCCGCCCTCGGACCGACCAACCCGAACGTCGCGACGCAATTCGTCGTCGCCATGAAGAATTATCTCGTGCCGGAGAGGGTCGGAGGGATTCCACTAAACTTCAGTTTCGCACCGCCCTGGGACGCGTACGTGGTCATGTTCAAGGTCGCCTTCTTCCTCGCGGCCGTCGTCGGCTCGCCGGTCATCGTCTACGAGCTGGGACAATTCATCGGACCTGCACTGAAGCCGTCCGAAAAACGACTCATCCTTCGAATCACCGTCCCAGTGGTGTTACTGTTCCTCTCCGGTGTCGCGCTGTGCTTCATCGTCGTCTTGCCTTTCACCTTCAACCTCCTCTATTCGGTGCAGACCGTCCTCGGTGCGAACTTCTTGGTCCTCTATGGTGACGACTTTATCGATTTCGTCCTGCTATTCACCCTCGCGTTCGGCCTTGCGTTCCAGCTTCCCGTGCTCATGTATGGCCTATCAGCCCTTGGGATTGTGTCGTCCGACTTCTGGAAGAAATACTGGCGCTTCGCGGCGATCGCGATCTTCCTCTTCGGCGCGATCATCACGCCAGACGGCAGCGGAATCACGATGTTCCTCGTCGCGCTGCCGATGCTCGCCCTCTACGTCGTCGGCTACGGGGCCGCGGTCCGGGTCGAGCACACGCGCGCACGTGCGAAAGGATGATAACCCGGTCGTCCTTAGCAGAATGGGAGGCCGAAGAATTGTCCGCGTTTTCGCCGATTGACATCGCGGCCCAGATCGAAGGCATCGAGTGGGTGGTCATTCTGATTATCATCGCCGTGCTGCTGCTTTTTGGACCATCGAAGCTGCCGGAGCTCGCGCGGGGTGTCGGTCGCGCACTCGGTGAATTCCGACGGGGTCGAATGGAAATCGAGCGGGAGATCAGCACGGAACTGTCGACGATGGACGCGCGCGACATGCGGATGCGCGTCGAGAAGGCCGCGGGCGCGCTTGGCGTGTCGGCAGGCGGCCGGAGCGAGATACAGTTGAAGCTGGACATCGCGCGCGCGGTCGACAAGGCCCAGGACGAACAGGTCGTTTCCGCGGCCCAGGCGATGGGCGTCTACAGTTCCGGCTCGGACGTCACCCGCCTGAAGGAACAGATCATCAAGGCGCTCAACGTGTGACGGTTTTCTCCCGGTGTCACAGGGTCGCACGTTAGCTTTATCCTGAGTGAGAGTCTACCCGCGAACGTCCTCCGGAGCAGGGCCCATGGCGAGCCTCGATTATGCGTATCGCCGACTCGTGAACACCCTCGGGCCCGAGCGTGTCGCGCGCTCCGAATTCGAGCGGATGGTCTACAGCCACGACTTCGCATCGCTGCCGAAAATCGCCCTGCTCCAATGGAAGCTCTACCCCGATTTCGTCGCCCTGCCGCAGACGACGGAGGAGGTCGCGGCCCTCGTCAAGCTGAGTGACGAGAGCCTGCTCCAGATCACCCCGCGAGGAGGCGGGACCGGATGGTACGGCGGCTCCGTCCCGAACCGCGGTGGCGTGATGATCGACATGCGGAAGATGAACCACGTCGTCGCGTTCGACCCGGACGGTCGGAAGGTCACCGTGGAAGCCGGCGTGACCTGGAAGGACCTCGAGGACTTCGTGGAATCGAAAGGCTTCGCCCTCCCGGTCGTCCCGGTCAACGCGATCGGCAGCACGGTGGGCGGCGCGATCAACTCCGGGAGCAGCGGATTCGGCGCTCCCCGTGGCGGGAGTTTGTGCGATGCGATCGCGTTCTTGAAAGTCGTTCTCCCGGACGGAACCATCCTGAAGACCGCTTCCGAGGCCGATGCGGACGGCCATCTGGCGAACCTCACCCCCCTGTTCTTCGGGGCGGAAGGAACCCTGGGCGTCATCACGGAGGCAACCCTCCGGGTCGTCGCCAAACCGGAAGCATCGAGGGCCGTCGCGTACGCCTTCCCTTCCTTGGCCGCCGCCGCGCGCTTCTTGACGGCCATCGTCGACAGCGCGCTCGTGCCCTACCATGCGGCCGTCGCGAGTCGGGACCACTTCATTTTCGAGCGGGCCCTCCGGCCCGACAGTCCGGATCCGGCCGACATCGCGATCGTCGCGGTGCAAGGATCCAAGGAGGAAGTCGCGGACCAGGAGCGCTCGGTGGACGTCCTCGCGGCAAAGGAAAGCGGCGCGAAGCTCGCCCCCGCGGTGACGGATGCGCTGTGGCGCGAGCGATACAACAACTACAGCGCCCGCCGCCTGAGCCGGGGCCTCGTGACGTCGTACAATCTCGTGCCCGTCGGTCGACTGCCCGAGGCGGTCGAGACCGCGATCGAGATCCGGGACAAGCTCAAACTGAACGGCGCGGTCCAGGCGTTCCTCGTCGACAGCACGACCGCCGCCCTCGTCCCGTACGTGCTGATGGACGACACGCGTCCCTCCGGCGGAACGGCCCTCGGGTTCGTGAAGCGGATGGGCGACGCCGCGTTCAAGATGGACGGCCACTCGATGGGACTCGGGCTGTTCCTCGTGTTCAACTTGCGGAAGATGCACGGCCGCGCCACCTCGTTCATCTCGTCGGTCAAAGTCATCTTCGACCCGCGGAAGAAGATCAACGGCGGCAAGACGCTCGAGGTCTGGACAAAGTATCCGTGGCCCGGCCTTCGCGCGATCCCGCCGCAAGGGATGGCGGTCGGCCTGGACATCGCCGCGGTCCTCCGACGGGCGAAGCCCACTCGGGATCGCTTCGTGCGCGCCTACGAACACGGCAAGGAGGAGTGACGTGGGCCTCCTGCGAGATTGGAACTACATCGAGAAGGCCGTGCAGATCCCGGCCCTCTCGGAAGTGATCCGCGAGGCGCTCATCCGCGCGCTCTTCGTCCGGGACGACCGCGTCCTCCCCCGGGATTTGATTGGCGACCTCAATCGCGTGCCCCCTGTCACGGTGAAGGTGAAGGACGACGGCGAGGTCCGCAAGCTCGTGCGGGTGCTGAACGGTCAGGAGAGCACGGTGTCGCTCGGCCTTTCCGCAGAAGACTACCATTTCTTCCGAACGCAGCTCGGGGTCGGCCGCACCCGCGAGTTCGGCGCGGTGCTGAGGCCGCGGATCCTCCTGACCTACGACTGGATCGTGCCGGAGCAGCGGGGCGTGCAGCTCGACTTCTCTGGATACGCGGGGATCGAGTTCGCGGACGACGCCCACCGCGCGATCGCGCAGGTCGGGGCGACGTGGAAGCAACTCTATGACGGAGCTCCGCCGAAGGGCCACATGGTGCCGTTCGTGCCGACGGTCCCCCTGGACTTCGCGATCGGCGACGCCCTCTACGGCGACGCGCCGTTCGCATCCTATCGGGGAGAGTTCGCTTCCCACGTCAACGCCCTGAGGACGATCTCGCCGTTCGGACACCGAGCGCGGCTCGGATTCGAAGAGGTGGCCAACAACGGGACCGCGTACGACCTCCTGCACGCGACGGTCCCCCTGGCGGCGGAGTTCTTCATCCCCGTTGCGGTGGCATTGCGCCTCGAGGCGAAGCCGGCGGTCGGCAGAACCTTGACATATGCGTTCGACGACGGGCCGAAGCTCGCGGTCGCGGTGGACAAGCTGAGCCGGACGACGCAGATGCCGGCGTGGGTGCACATCACCGACGCGGTCGCCGCGAAGATCCTCCGGCCCGCCCTCGCAGCCGACGCATTCACAGTGCAAGTCTCGGTCGGCGGGACCACAAGCGGGCTTGCTGCGAAAGAAAAGGCAATCGACACCGCGATGGCCGGTTTCAAGTCGAAGAGCGCGGAGGTCCCGAATCCGTTCGACGTTCCGGCGGATGCCTATCGGAAGACCGCGGACACCGTGGTCCGATCCCTTTTCGTCGGCGAGGTCCGCGTACCGGCAAAGGCCCTCGGCGACTTCATCGCGAAGATCCGCGCCCTCGGGGACCAGAGCGCCGCGAAGGCGGGTGTGTACGCGAGCCTGCGGGCAACCGGGACCGTGTCGACCTTCCCGTTGTTCGCGGCTCCGAAAGACCGGTCGAAGGTGTACGACCTCTCGAAGGGCGTCCGCGCCATCGCATCCCGGACCCCCGGCGCCGCGTTCACCTCCCGCCTCGCCCATCTCTGGGAGGAAGAGCCGAACTTCATGCGACGCATGGCGTTCCTTCGCTCCCTGAAGGTCACGATCGACACGGCGCACGTCGTCCAGCCGCTCGTCTCGCCGTGAGCCTCACATCTGCGGTGCGCCGCACTTCGGGCAAATGGCCTGGCTTGCTTCGAGCGGCGATCGACAGGCGATGCAGACCCCGGTCTTGATGCGGATCGGGAGCATCGAGACGAACACCCCGAGCGGGATGAAGGCGAGCGTCAACCAGTACATGCCGGTCACGATCCCTTCGAGTCCGATCGCGACGAGGAAGACGCCTGCAATCTTCATGATGATGATCAGCCGCCCGGCCCGGGGGAGGTTCTTGATCGTCTGGATCTCCTGCTTGTACGACATCCGAGGCGCCTTGCGGGCCTTCACGGTCACCGGAGGCGAGGCGCCCTCGGTCATCCGCCGCCCTCCTCGTCCGGGGCCTCTTCCTCCGTCGGTTCCTCAGACGGTTCCGCCGATTCCTCTTCCGTTTTCGGTTCGGGTTTCGGAGGAGGCTTCTGCGGCGGTGCCTCCGTTGGCGCCGGAGCGGCGGCGGGCTTTACGACGGGCACCGGTGCGGCGGGTTTCGGCGCAGGGGCCGGTGGGGCGGCCGTAGGCCTCGCGGTCGTCGGAGTCGCGGCGGGCGGCCTCGGGGCGAGGGGCGCCGGCGGCGTCGTCGACACGACCCGGCCGTCCTTGACCTCGAACCCGTGCTTGGTGACCATCGTGATGGCGTCGACCGGGCACACGATCGCGCACTTCTCGCAGCCGACGCAGTTCTCTTCGATGATGATGGCCTTCCGCGACGTGTACGAATATTCCGGAAGGGCGAACTTGCGGTCCACCATGCCGATCGACTCGAACGCGCAGTTGTCGAAGCAGTGCGTGCAGCCCATGCAGATTTCCTCGTCGACGACCGCGAGCGTGCCGCGTCCCCGGATGTACTCTTGCGTGCGGACCTTGAATCCCTGCTTATATCGGTCCTTCGCGAGCTGCAAGTTCATCTGGCGGACCGCGCGGTAGTACCCGGTCAGCGGGTCGACGGGCGCTTGCGGAGCGGGCGCGGCCGCGGGCTTCGCGGCAGCGGCGGGCGACGTCGCCATCCGTCACCCCCTCCGGCCGGGGAGGGGCGGCTCCTTCCGCTTCTGGTCGATGTTGCTCCCGGTCGGCCAATCGCCGGGGAGACGTTCGGCGAGGAACTGGGTGATGTCCATCACCTTGAAGCCGTAGCGCTCCTCGCCCGGCTTCCACTTGTTCTCGTGATGGAGGCACCCGAAATGCGTGAGGCACTTCGGGCATGCGACGAGGAGGTAGTCCGCGTCGACATCCGTCGCCTCGTCCATCCGCTTCGCCGTGAGGCCTTTCGTCTTGTCGTTGCAGTACATCATCTGGGCGACGCCGCAGCACTGTGCGTCCGCGCGGAACGTCTTCAGCTCGACGAGTTCCGCGTTGTCGACGCGCTTCACGAGCTCCCGCGGCTCCTCGTACACCGGGTCGATCGGCATTTGACGACCGGATCGGCATGGATCTTGGAACGCGACGCGGATCTTCTTGGCCGTGTCCGGCTGCGGCGGGATCCGTAGGCCCCGTTCGTACAGGAACTGCGTGATGTGCACGACCCGGACGCCGTCCAGCTTGTAGTCGAGCTTGAACGTCCGATAGCCTTCCGCGCACGAGGTGATGAACGTCTTCACCCCGAGCATCTTGATGATCTTCGTGTTGTACTCCCGCATCCGCTCGAAGACATCGACCTTGCCTTGCCAGAGCTGGTCGTGGCCGCAGCACTTCATGAACGAGCGGTCCAGGATCATCGGCTGGATGCCGACCGCGCGGAGGAGCTTGACCGACGAATCGAAGATGATGCCGTGGTTCGTGTCGCCGTAGTTCATGTGCGAGAATTGCATCTCGACGTCGTAGTAGTCGACGCAGCCCGGGTAGTACGCGAACTCGGACTTGTGCTCGACCTTGATCTCGGGGACGGTCAGGTCGTCCGCCTCGCTGTCGAGGACGCGGAACATCACCGGGTGGGGGATCGTGCGACCCGGTCCGTACTCGGTCTCCATCATTTGCGGGAACCCCCGTCCGCCGCCATCCGTGCGTGGACCTTCGACCGTTCCTCGAGGATGTAATCACTGTACTGAATGTCCAACGGGCAGACCGCGCTGCACGCGTCGCACGCGAGGCACGTCCAGAGCGGCACGCCGTCGTGTTGCTTCTTGAACGTGTTGTAGACGAGGTTCAGGCCGCCGAGCGCGTCGTCCTCGACCTTCGTCACCGGGCACACGGTGTGGCACTTGCCGCACTGGTAGCACTCGTTCAGCAGGTACTCGTACGTGCTGTACGGCCGGCGCACGCCCAGGTACGCGGTCACGACCGCGAAGATCGGGAACAGGAGGAGCGTGTTCATGCTCGGCTCGAGGACGGACAGGACCCAGACGAATCCAACTCGATTCGCCGTGCTCGAGAACCACAGGCCAGCTGTCAGCCCCGCGAAGACGAGGAGCGACGCGACGCC
>WNGH01002407.1_pt1 | contig 20599 bp, 24 predicted proteins | sample 5400631 | NCBI WGS metagenome assembly WNGH01 (sample SAMN13153373, study PRJNA577476) | soil metagenome | isolation source: 115 cm soil or saprolite under Garry oak tree replicate 1 | place: USA:California | collected 2016-06-15
TGGAGCCGATCGGCGACGCGAAGCTGCGGCCGAAGGATTCGAAGATCCCGATCGTCAAGCTCGGAGACGGCCAGGCGATGCTCATCTACGCGACCGCGGTCCTCGGTTCGGGGAAGGACCACGCGAAGTGGCAGTCCACGCATGGCGTGGGATACCGCTATTACCCGATCCTGAAGGCCGGGAGCAAGACGCTGGACGCGCTCGACCCGAACGTGCCGTTCTGCGAGAGCCACATGCAATCCACGTCGACGGAGGAGGAAGAGACCCTCGTACTCTGGTCGGATTGCGAGACGTGCAAGAAGTTCATGGAGCAGTACAAGGTCGAGTCCGTGAAGGCGGCGAACGACCCGACCCGGATCGTCATGGAGTTCGAGACGGACGGTTCACTGAGTGCGAAGGCGGTCCTGTTGGCGTCCCTCGACATCCTGGCGAAGCGGTTCTCCGAACTCGCGACGCAGGCCTCGGCGCTCGCTTGATAGTTCATCGGTGCAGGTACATCCTTTGGACAAGTTTTAACTAGATTACTATCCTTCTAGTATTCGTATGGAACTTGGCGAGCTTGAGCTGGCGGTCTTGCGAGCGGTCCGTAACCTCGGGTCGGCCACTTCGGGAGGGATCTACGAGGAGGTCCGCAAAGGCCGGGACCTCGCCTACACGAGCGTGACAACGACGCTCTACCGCCTTGTCGCGAAAGACCTCATTGCAATCCGACGGGAAAGCGAGAAGAAGATCTATTACCGAGTGAAGGAAGGTAGAGCTTACCGCAAGGCGATGGCTTCGATGATCGACAGGGTCGTCGACGCGTTTGGCGGTGAGGCGGTTTCCTACCTCTTGGCCAACCCGGGTTCGCTGCCTGAAGAGCACTTAGCGGCGCTGCGGAAGCAAGTCGAGAAGCACCAGTCGAGGGAGAAGCGGGATGGCTGACCTCCTCCACACCATCAGTGAAGCCCTTCAGACCTATTGGTCATCGCCCCTGTCTTTGGCGGTCCTGGCGGTTTGCATCGCGTCGATTGGGACCCTCTTATACGTCTTCGTAACGAACGCTCGCAACGCGAAGCTTCGTGTGAGCTTGCTCACCGGGTTGTATGCCCTTTCGATTTTCTTCTGGGCTTTTGTCGCGGCGAGTCTCGTGCTCTGCATCGCCCAAGCCCGAATGGTGGCGTACGCCCGGAACGGCGTTCCTGTTGCGGTATTTGGGGCGGTGGTCGGCGGCCTGACCGCATCAGTGGTCATTTCCGTCCTCGTATGGCGCTACGGGAATGCGGCCGTCCTCCGGAAGTTCGCCCCTCGGAGTCTCAATGAGACTGAATTGTGGCTTCGGCAATATGTGGACCTTCTAGGAGAGTTCGAGAATGTCCCCCGCGTGCAAGTCCGCATCGTGGAATCGGACGACACCTTGGCCATGGCGGTAGGCGGCAAGAACCGGAGCATTCTCCTTTCGCGTGGGCTCCTCGAGCTCCTGGAGAAAGACGAGCTCGACACCGTCGTCGCCCACGAGTTCATGCACCTCAAGCACCACGATGCGGAGTTCAAAGTCTTCTCCCGGGTCTTGTCTCGAATTCTGTTCTTCGACCCGTTCAGCAAGTTCTTCGATCCCGCTGTCCACCGGGAGCGAGAGTACCTAGCTGACGAAATGGGCGGACGATCCACGGGCAAACCTGTTGCCTTGGCCTCTGCCCTGCTGAAGCTTGCCGACCGGCGAGTGCCTCCAAAGTCTGCCTGGGGGCTGAGCATCGTTGGGTCAGGCCGCGGCATCTTCAGTCGATACCCTCCGATCCGGGAGCGAGTCCAACGTCTCCTTCTCCTTTCAGACCTTATGAAATTGACACCTGTCAAATCGGGGAAAAGTTGATACTATCGGGATAGTAAGGCGTGGGTGCGGGGGCAAGCGAAACGTTGCTCGAGGGTAGTCTCGACGCCGGTCGCACCGCCACACTGGCTGAACGAACTGTCCGCACCCTCGAGGTCATGCATCGTTGGGGCTACGCTCCGTCGGTGGAACGGCTTGCCGAAGATCTCCTGGGAGGCCCCCTGTCGGCCGAAGACCTGCGACCCGCCTTAGCCCGGATGAGAGACATTACTACCCAGGAAGGGTTCGTGTGTTTGCGGAGCCACGAACCGCTTCTGGAGAAATCGAAGCGGCGAGTCGAGAGCAATAAAGTGCTAAATGGCGCTGCGAACGCGATCGCGGAAGAATTTGCCTCAGGCTTGTTGCGAATCTGCCCGCTTGTAGACTGTATCGCACTCTCGGGCTCGGCTGCTTCGGGTGGATTCGAAGCGACCGACGACGTTGACTTTAACCTGTTTGTCCAAGACGGCGCGAAGTACTTCACGTACTCCCTGGCCCTCCTCCTCGGCCTCAAAGCCTCCCTGCGTCACAGTCACACCGGAGGACTACGCAAAATCACTTGCATCAACGTCCTTTGGACCCGACGCGAGACAAGCCCTTTCTCACGTCGGGACGAGGACCTTGCGTTTGAGCTGCTCCGCAGCCGACCCATTTACGGATCTTCTCACTTTCGAGAAGTCATCACTTCGAATCCGTGGACCCTCCGCTTCTTCCCGCAGCTTGAGTGGACCGAGTTCGCTAACAGAGCACCGCCGAGCCTTGGCGGCGTCGGTCGGATCGTCGGATGGATCGGCCGCCACCCGACCCTGCTCGCTATCGTCGACCGCCTCGGGAGGGGCTTCTCGCACGCCGCCTACTCTTTTGCCCACTGGATGAAGCGAAACGACCCCCAGGCAATGGAACGGCTCGCTTTCCTCCGCCGGGTCAAGTTTCCGTATGAGGTATTCCAGGACTAGAGGGTGGGATATCATGACAGGCGTTGACGTTATCCTGCTGGCATTCTGGCTGTTCTCTTGGATCCTAATCGGCACAATATACCTGCACTCGGTGGCGCTGTCCATCTTCGGGATTCGCCCGTGGGAGCCGCGGCCAGATCACGCGCCGAAGAAACGATTCGCAGTCCTTATTGCGGCATACAATGAGGAGGCTGTCATCAAACATCTGCTGCAAGACCTGATGGGCCAAAATTATCCCCGTTCGCTCTACGACGTGTATGTCATCGCCGATAGCTGCACGGACCGCACTGTCGAAGTCGCGCGTTCTGTGGCCGATGTTCGAGTCTTGGTTAAGTCGGGGCCTACTCGGGGTAAGGGACCTGCGATCCGCACCGGCATCGAGTCGATCCTGAAGGACGCGGAATCCGGTGAAGGTCAGGCCTACGACGCGTTCACGTTCTTCGATGCTGACAATCGAGTTTCCACAAATTTCCTGCAAAAGATGAATACGGAGCTCTGCAACGGAAGCAGACTTGTTCAAGGGTACTTAGGAACCAAGAATCCTTACGACAATTGGGTGACACGAGTCATTTATCAATCATACGCAATGACCAACCGGTTATGGCAACTAGGGAAACGGCGAACAGGCCTCCCCAGTCAGTGCGGTGGGACTGGATTCTGCATCGAGGCAGATCTCCTGGCCGACCTTGGATGGCCTATGACGACGATGACGGAGGACCTAGAGATGGTCTGTTTGCTCGCTCAACGCGGAGTATTCCCGGTCTGGTCGCCAGACGCCGTTGTCTACGATGAAAAGCCGCGCAGTATTCAGGTTGCGATGAGACAACGAGTCCGTTGGATGCGGGGACATTTCATGAATCTCTTCCGTTTCTTCCTGCCGCTCTTGCGCACCGGAATCCGAAAGAGGGATGTCCGAGTGCTGGACTGTGCGCTGTACCTCCTCTATCCGCTTTCGATTTTGGCGGTGGGAATTCAGAGTTCTCTTTGGCTGCTGAGTGTGACCCTTGTCCCGAACCTATCTGTACTCCATCCCGGCCCATTGGTCTTCCTGATTCTAGCGATGGTCACGTACTACCCAGTCCTCGGAATCTACCTCGAAACGAGATCAGCTCGAGAACTCCTTTATCTCCCGCTCCTTCTTGCATTTAACTGGACTTGGGTATTGGCCTGCTTCATCGCCGTGGTGACCTTCCGAAACCGCACCTGGTACCATACACCGCACAGTTCAACCCTGGATGATGGAATACGTCTCTAATGGGGGAGCGACCGGCGCTCCGATGGCTGAAGGCGATGCTGGGCCGAATTTGGGAGCCCAGGACGCTTGTTCTCGGGCTTGTGCTCGCGGTAATCATTGGCGGCGGCGCGACAATCCGGTTCCACTTCGCCGCGTTCCTCGACCCGTTCGAAGACGGGTATCAGAACTGGTGGATCTCGGCAAACCTGGTCTCCACAGGCCAATACTGGGATCGGCATTCGATGATGACTCAGGGGAACTGGCTCCCCCTGTACCATTTCTTCGCGGCTGGTGTGCTGGAGCTCGCTGGCCTGCGATCGATTGATGCTCTAAAAGCCGCGAACGTTGTGCTGTCAAGTCTAACAGCCGTGACAATATTCCTCGCCTCCCGAAAGCGCGGTCCGATAATCGCGCTTGCTGCGACAGGTTTTTTCTCATTCAACCTAATCGACATCGTCGTAAGTGGATGGGCGACCGCGGAGACCCTCACCTCGTTCCTGGTCCTTGTCGGGTATGCGATGCTTTTCCAGGCAACCCGACCGCGTGTCGGTCGAATCTGGATCGCCGCGGCTGCCCTGGCTCTCGCCGTGATGACAAGATATGAGGCCTGGTTGATAGTCTGTCTCATGCTCATTTACATCGGCTTGGTAGACTCGGGGCAACAGAGACGTCGCATGCTCGTCGCACTGCTACCAGCAATCGGATTGATGGCGGCGTATTTCGCATATTCGGCCCAGTGGGGTTTCTTGCCTGCCATCGTGGTTCGTCAAACTTCTACGGACATACAATATCAACTCTCCGTAGGCTCCCAACCAACCCCGATGACGCTGCTGTCGCGCTGGTGGACCGGATACGTATCTTTCTTTCCGTTGGTGCTGCTCGTGGGTGGAGTCTATGCCGTCTGGTCGCTCAAAAAGGAGTTCGGAGCTTGGATCGTGCTTTCACTCTGGGTGTTCATCGTCGGCTACACGGTTCTTCGGTTCGGGAACCCGAGTTTCCGCTACGTCATGATTGCGGTCCCCTTCTTGAGTATCTTCGGGGCGGTTGGGTTGGTCGAGGCGCTGAAAGGAGCAAAAAGGCTTCGGCCCGAATCTCTTTTGCGAAGCCCTCAGAAGACCACCGCCGTCGTGACGCTGGGCTTCGTTCTCATGGGGGCCACTCTGTTCCCCAGTACGGCCGCCCTCTGGGGGCCTGGATTCCCCGCCAGCGCAGCGATGGAGCCCCTCAAACGGGCGGGGGTGTACGTCAGCACGCTTCCCCTTCCGGAAGGGAAGATCCTCATCAGTGAGTCTCCGATTGCGGCCTATTTCAGTGGATACGCACCCGACCGCATCCTGGGGTCGCGTTGGATTCCAGACAACCGCTCGCAGGCGCTCCTGTTTCTCAAGACCAACGCCGCGTATATCGCGTACATCGGAGTCCCGTACTACAGGCTTCGCACACTTTTCCCCGAATTGCAAAACGGTTCAAGTACTCCCGACTTCACACTTCTCTTTGACGCCGGAGGAGTCCAGGCGGGCACGCAGGCCGTTTTCGTGTACGGCGTCGTACCGTGAGGCAGCACCATGTCCGTGTCCGAATCGGTCGGCGCGAAGGAGGGGACTTCACGCCCAAATTTTGTTCCAACGGCTGCGTTTTACGAGCACGTTGCGAGGGGCTACGACCTCGTTGCGGCGTCCTACGATGATGTCGAAGGACGCAACGAACTCAGTGAGCGGGTCCGTCGGTACACCCTGGAGGCGGCTCTGAAGGTCTTCAAACCAGGAGATCGTATCCTTGAACTTGGCTGTGGTACCGGCCGCGACGCGGTGGCGCTCGCTCGGAGAGGCATCCGTGTCGACGGTACAGACGTTTCACCCGCGATGGTCGCCACGGCCAAAGCGCGCGTTCGCCGGGAAAATCTTGGTAAGATGGTGTCGATCCGTTGCGCGGCGGCTGCCAGCGCCGCATCGACGGGAGGGCCCTATGAAGGGGCATTCTCCAACGGGGCGGTTCTTAACCTAGAGCCGGACCTGGAGGCTGTGGCGCGCGGGCTCCATTACTCGTTATCATCTGGATCCTTCGCTGTGCTCACTGCCGCGAATCGCCTTTCGCTCTTCGAGTTGGCATTCTACCCAATCGTGTTGAGGCCGCGAAAGGCCTTCAGGAAACTCGGACGTGAAGTTCCTATTCCTGTTTCGAGGGAGGGTAACGGTCGGACATACGTCGTTCCGACGAGATTCCTGACACCTCGCGAATTTTTTAGCGCATTTCGCTCTGGATTCGAGATGGCACACCAACGGGGAATTCAGGTACTGACTCCTCCTTGGAACTTAGTGGACATGGCTCGCTTGATTCATCCGGTTATCCAGTCCCTGGAACGAATCGAGGACCGTATGGGCACCGCGCCAGGGCTCAGGAGCCTTGGAGCGATTTACCTCGTCTCCCTTGTCCGGAAATGATGCCGTTGTCAACGAAAAGCCCCTCATTCGAGTTGGTCGAGTCAAGCCTCGCCTACGACGGGTACGCCTCCCGGTACGATTCGCTGCTGCTGGAGAACCGGATCAACGCCTATATGCGGACCCAAATGATGAACGAGCAGCGGAAGGCATTCAGCCCCGGCGAAAGACTCCTGGAAATCGGGTGCGGAACGGGGGACGAGGCACTCGAACTGGCGAAGTACGGATGTCGAGTCGTGGCGGTCGACCCATCGGAAGGAATGCTGAGCGAGGCACGATCAAAGGCGAATCGGGAGCCATTCGGAGCCCGCGTGACGTTCATTAGAGGGTACGCCCGAGAGTTAAACACGTGCCTGTCGAGTACCGAGAGCCTTCGTTTTGACGGCGCGTACGCGAGCTTCGCCCTCTCATACGAGCCCAAGTTAGAACCGGTATCCGAGGCGTTAGCAGCCCTTGTAAGGCCCGGTGGATTCTTCCTGACGGCGCAAATGAACCGAATTTGTATGATGGAAGCGCTACTTGCGATGGGGACGCTCCACCCTTCAATCGCTGGCCGAAGGCTTGCCCCAGAGACACCCCACAAGGTGGGTGCGGTGAGCACACTCGTCATCGCTCGAACCGTTAGTCAAGTCAAACGGGTGTTTGATCCGTTCTTCGAGATGACGGATGAGCGTGCGCTTCCGAGTATCGTTCCACCGGCGTATGTGAATCGGATGACTCGAAAGCTCCCTGGCCTGATGGACCTGTTGGAGCGAATCGATTCGAGGACGTCGCGGCTACCGATTCTACGAACCCTCGGCGACCACACACTGTTCAAGTTTCGTCGGCGTGACGGACCTGCCGGAACTCTACGATCAAACGTTTGATCGCCTGAATGAAACGCTTGGTCCTGACGTGACCCGCGAGAGCTCCCATTGTCGCCACAAGATCCTGTACAAGCCCACTCTTCGTGCCCACCCGGAAAAATGGAGGGAGCGCGTACTGCCAGCTTAGATCCGCATAGTCGATCCCGTACCGGAAATTCCTGTGAAGGGGCGATGGTCTAAGCCGCACGAAGGGGCCCTTCAAATGGACAACCTTGCCGCCCTGTGCCTTGATTCGAAGGAAGAGTTCGAGGGTCCAAAGAGCCTTTCCAGACGGGGGACCGAACCTCTCGACCGTACTTTTCGGCAGAAGCATGAGACCTCCGTGCCATTCGAGGATGTCCGCGTTCGTCGCGGCGTAGCCTCTCAGGAGGCCCTCCACATAGTCGGGAGGAACGCGTGTGTTTCCATCGAAGAGCACGACCGTGGAGTATCGGGCTCGGTCGAGGCCGACACGCACCGCTGCACCTGTGTTGCCCAAGTCAACAGTAATCTCCTCGTGCGGTAGACGAAGAGCAACCTCCCGAGAGCCATCGGTGCAGCGATCGAACACGATGACCAACTCATCGACGGGGCGAGTCTGTCGGGCGACAGACTCGAGAACCTCCTGGAGGACGTCCGCTTCATTGTGGACCGGCATCACGCCACTGACGCGAGCGATGTTGGGATCCTCGGAACTAGGAAATTGGGACATGAATCCGACGCCGAAGGCAGCGGGAGAATGAACGGCTCGCTTTTCAGAATTTCGTGACGAACTCTCGGTGGTTCATGGATCAGCCCGAGTATGTACCGGTGCATGCGGTTCGGTCCGTCCGGCGCGCGATAGTCTCACCCGATGGTCGTGTGGTGCACTGTGAGATCGGAGGCGATGGTGTGCAATACGCCGCGAGGCATCGGTTCCGCTTTCATCGCCAGAATCGGTTCAGAACAGGCGACAATCATCTCCTCGAAGTTGTCGACGTAAAGTGTGTAGTACTGGCCGTTAGTTTGGAAGTCTCGGTATGCGTACAGGGTTCGTCCGTCGGAGAGCATGAAGTTTAGGCTGGTGAAGCCACCGTAATTCTCGATGGCCCCGGTCCTCATGGCGAGCGTGGCCCTTGCGACGGACTCGTCTCCCTGGCCATCCAAGTCATCGAGCATTAGCTCAAACAAAACCTGAGAGTCAATCTTCCCTGCATAACCCGAATCGTTGACCAGCGAGCCGTTGTGCTGAAACGCCCAGGTCACCCCATCCCGCTCCTCGACAAATGGATGGGCATATTTCTCGGCCACGAGTCCGCCCAAACCCGCACGGCGCAGGTGGCCCATGACGATCAACGATTGCTGGGGTGCGCGCTCGATGTTCAACTTCGCGATCTTCCACGCCGTGCCGTAGTACTTCGACGCGTCCGCGGCGCAACCCGCGTCCCGCATGTAGATCTTGAGTTCGCCGTTCTGGAAGCAGGCGAGCCCCCAGCCGTCCTTATGCCCGCGTTCGTCTGGCGCCCCGATGGGGCACATTCCCTGTGTCGCGAGGTCCGCGAACTCCTCGAACAAGTCGTAATAGACCGGGCCCTTGCTCACGACGCCCATCATCCGACACATTCGGTCGGCCATCCTAGCGACCCTATATGAGACTGGTGTTCGCGCTGCGGCGAGATTTGTATGCGTGGGCTCTCAAACACCGATCCCGATCAAGTCATGACTAGCCTGCGCGCGCCCGAATACAAACGCTTTGGATTCTTCGATGCGACGTCTTTATCCTCAGCTATTTATGGGCCTCGTAGTTCGGGGACTTCATTGACATCCTTTCCGGGTGGAGCCTTCTTTGGGCTGCTGATACTCGCCTGTCGCCCCTCTTCTGGCGTCAGTCTCTCCTGCCGGGGGCTCGTGGCGGGATTGTGGAGAAGGGATAACTGCGTCAACGACTCGAACACTCGCCTAGGCACGTGCCATCCTGCCCTTACGAAGAGAACGGGGGCCTTCAGGGGCATCGGGTTCTATCCGAACAGGGTAGCGGAGGACGATTGGCGTAATGTGCAGAGTCCCAAAACCGCGCAGTCCCATCATCCGGTTGGACGCTTGGTCCCGACAACCACCACCGGACCTCGAGTCGAGGAGTAGAGTCGGAATGAGTCAAGTCCAGTTGAAATATACTGTTGGGATCCTCAACTACAACACTCGCGAACTCCTATTGGAAAACATTCGCCGATCTCTCGCGAGCGGCATTCCGGTCCGGAGCCTAGTGGTTCTCGACAACGATTCCACAGACGGCAGCGCTTCAGCCGTGAAAAATCAGTTTCCGGGAGTACGCCTGGTAGTCTCACCCGGGAACCTGGGTTATGCGGGGGGAATGAACAAGATTGTCGACCTGTCGGAGACCGAGCTGGTCCTGCTTGTCACGGCCGACTGCTTCATCGCAATGGAAGCCGTTGAACAGTTGGTAGCGGGTGTCGAGAGCCAGACCGATGTCGCGGTTGTGGGTTGTCGAGTCATCGACAATCGAACTGGAAACATCCAGTCCGAAGGAGCCGATGTAACCTATCCTCTCGGAATTCCCATCTCGCGCAATTGGCAGAAAAGCAAGGACGCTCCGGCTTCCCCAGGGTTGGTGGAATGTGCCTTTGCGCAGGGGGCGGCGATGCTCGTCGACGTTCGCAAGTTTAGGGAGATTGGGTGCTTCGACGAGTCGTACTTCGCATATCACGAAGAAGTCGACTTGTGTTGGAGGGCTCGTCTTCAAGGATACAGGGTTGTCGCGACGGGTTCTGCGACTGCTCTCCATTTCACGTTCGGATCTTTCGGTAGATTTCCCGAGTTCAGGTGGCTATTGTCGGAGCGCAACAGAATTGCAACAAACATCAAGAACCTCAATCTTTCAAACCTGCTGGTTTCTCTGCTCTACGAAGCTTTTTACTTTCTTGCCATCACCATTGGCGCTTCGTTTTATCGACTTTCCGCCTACCGAAAGGCGTACTATAGGGGGCTTGTTTCGCTGCTCGCGATGTGGCGCTCCGTTTTGAGGGAGCGAAAGAGAGTGCAAGGTCGGAGGCGGCGGACTGATTGGGTAATCCTTCGTCTCCATCCTAGAGTAGGATTGCTTTCGCTTCTTCGAGCGCTTTCCCAGCGACTCAAAGTCATGAACTCGTGATCGATGTCGGCTGCCGTCCAGGACCAAGCGGTTCATAGCCCAATAAGTGTAATACAGACTTACTCGCGATCAGCAGGGTTATGCAGGCAATTTCACCGCAACGATGCATGCAACGGCATAGTTTGCAGATCCCTCTTCGATTTCGCTGGCTCTCTCTTTGGCAACCCGGACCCAAGAAAGCCCTTTCTTGGCATAGTACTCCTCTGTTTCTAAGGAAACTCCATTCAGGAGCGTTGCGAGAGAATTGGATGTATAGAAACGCTGGTAGTTTCGAATCACTCTGCCGATCTTGCCGAATGGGACGGTCATCAGGATCTTCCCGCCAGGTTTGAGAATCCGAGCCAACTCTTGCATTGCCTCTCGGTCGGCCCCCACATCCGCGGATCCGGGGAGGCTAGGGCTGATCCTAAAGTGTTTGATCCCGACGTGCTCCATCGTCGAAATTACGAGGATTCTGTCAAAGAACGCGTCGGGGAAACCTGTCCTCCTCACGTCCGCCTTGACGAACTTGAAATTCGGGGTTTCAGCGGGATAGTCTTCGAGATCGATCCCGTAGGTTTGGTATCCCAGGGAGGCCAGTATCGGCGGAAAGTAGGAGCTTCCACAACCGACGTCTAGGACGAGCCCACCTTTGGCAAGGTTTAGGTTGCGCAGGACGAATGGGTATTCGACGATTCGTTCGGAGAGGTTGTGGGCCCACGGCATCTGTAGCGCGGTCGAGCCGGCGAGGTGCAAGCGATTGTCCACGCCCATGAGGAGCCGGACGAGAGAGTCCTTTAGCATGTGGGCTTCATCAATTTTCTAGACGGGAGCGATTGGTATAAAGCGTTAGTCCTTCCCGCGAGCAAGGGTCACGGTAGGCCCTCTCAACCGACGCAATCCGCGGCATGTCCGATTAGGGCCCGGACGAGATGGCCGGACGAGCGGCTTTGACTCAGCTTTTTATGGACCTTGAGGTTGAGGAGGCTCGTTGGCGGTCACGTTAGGCGGCGCTTTCGCCGGCCTGCTGATTCTTGTTCTCGCCCTTCTCTACTGGCACTTCCTCGGGTATCCTTTGCTCATGGCAGGATTGCGCCGAAGGCCCAGGCCCGCCATTCCGGTCGAAGTTCCCCCGAGAGTCAGCGTCGTCCTGCCCGTGTACAATGAAGAAAGGAACCTGGGTCCTCGGGTGGAAAACCTCTTGGCCCAAGATTATCCCCCGGACCGGCTCGAGATTATCATCGTCGAGTCGGGGTCCACGGACGGTACGGCTTCCGCGGCCCGGGAGCTCGCAGCAAGAGTCCCAAACATCAAGGTTGTCGTCCAGGGGTCGAGATTGGGAAAGGCCTCCGCGGTCGCCGCCGGAAAGGACGTGGCTGAAGGCACGATCATTGTTGTGTCGGATGCCAATACCGTCTATGATCGAGCAACCCTATCGAAGCTCATCGAGCCGTTTGGCGATCGGAGCATCGGCGGCGTCGGGGGACGGTTCGTGCCCCGGAATGCAAACGACCCGAACGCGGCGGGGAGCGATTTGTACTGGTCCCTCGAAGAGCTAATACGAGAGGGGGAGGCTGCGCTGGACAGCTGTTGCACGTTCCACGGAGAGGTCTACGCGTGGAGGCGGGAACTCGTCCAGCCCGACAGCGAGGCAATCATCGATGACTTCGATTCCGCCGTCCAAATCCGGAGAAAGGGATATCGGATTGGCTATGCGCCGGACGCCCTCGCCTACGAGTCCGTGCCCACGCGGGTCGGAGACATGGCAGTCCAGTGGAAGAAGAACGCCCTGGGTGCGATTCAATGCGCCTTCCGGAACTGGAGGTTCCTCCTCGGAAACCCCAACTACTACACATACCTGATTTTCCCATCGCACAAAGGGCTTCAGGTCCTTCAGCCGTTTTTGCTCTTGTTTGCCGCGGTTGCCCTATTCGGTGCTTTTGTTTCCGGTGGCATCTTCATCGAAGCGGCGGTCGTCGTCTCGCTCTTTGTCATTCTCTCAACGGTCACCACCGGGCTGCTCTTCGTCGAGATCAAACGCGAACAGGGGCGAGAATCCAGCCCTTTCGCGCATCCCTCGAGTTTGATTCGCACGTTCTTTGCGTTCCAGTACGCCGTGCTTCTCGCCTGGAAAGACTACATCCTCGGCAATCGAGACGTTCGTTGGGAAAAGGTTGAGTCCACCAGGGTCTAGTGCAGTCCGCGACAAGGCATGAAGACCGCGTCGAGGGGGAGATTCCTGCATGACGTGCATCGCAATCGTGAAGCTCCGCGAAGATCGTCCGAGATGGGCTTGACGAATCTGGCGAAGGCTTTATCGAAGCGGGCTGCACTCGTGCGATAGCGAGCACATGACGGAAGAAAGGGCTCTTCAAACGGAGCTCGTCGGTGGGTCTCTCTGGAAACGCTTTGTCGCGAACCATCGATTGAGTGCGCCGGGTCCCGTTCGGGACATCATCCTTCCGATCTCGGCTTTCCTTGGGCCTCTTTTGGTTATCGTCTTGATCCAGTGTTACTCGTTCGGCTGCGGTCTTCTGCTTGGCTGGGACAGCTCAACATACGCTTGGTGGGCCGTCCTCTTTCAGGAAAAGGGCGCTCTGACAATGGTCCTAAATTGGCATTACCCTCATCTGTATGTACTCATTCTGAGCGGGTTCGGCTCCGCGATCGGGAGTGTCAGCACCGCGGAGCACATCCTGCCGCTACTTGTCTCCCTACCACTCGGGTACGCCTACTATGCCTTGACGATGCGATTGACTTCCGACAGGCGGCTGGCGCTGTTTGCCTGCTTCATCGGAGGCGTCTCGATCGCCACTATCGAGATGGTTTCGGACATTCAACGGAATCTCCTGGCCTTTGGAATCGCGTTGCCGCTTGGTGCGAGTATCTATCTCGACGTCTTCTCGGGTGCCACGAATCCGAAACGACTTTGGAAGACCACGCTCGTCGTGTGGCTTCCTCTCCTCCTGGTGATCCTGAGCACCCAGGTAGAAACGTACGTGGTCCTTTCAATTACGCTGCTCTTGGCCGCCGCCTCCTCACGGAAACGGTCGCTCGTCGTTCGGGGGGTAGCTCTGGTTACAGTGCCGGTGCTGATCGCCAGTCCGCTCATGATCGGCTATTTCTCGCGTTATGGCGCGGAGACGGCGAAGCTGATTCCACTTGGTCCGGACGTTGTATTTCAGTGGATTTGGCTGTATCTAAGCGGATTCGCGATTCCGCTGCTTGGCGTTGGAATCTTCTCTCTTACTCAAATCGCTCGAAATCGGAATCCGATTGCGCGCTACCTCTTACTCTGGCTCCTTGGCCTTGTGATTCTCGTGCCTCCGGCCCTCGTTATCAACGTACCTCCGACTCGATTGCTCTTCTTCATTCCCCTGCCGATCCTACTCGCTCTCGCCGTTCCGCATCTTGGCCACTGGATCGCCAGATCCTGGCGAGCCCCCCGCGCAGGGATGGCGAAAATTCGACCACCTCAGCCCGCCGGCTGGGCCGGCCCCAGTTCCGGCCAGTCGTTCTCCGAGCGGGCCCGGTCGACCCTCAGCCTAGTTGTCGCATTCCTGATTGTAGCGGCGCCGGTCGTTGTCACCACAGCCGCCAACAAGGATCAACTCCGGCCGTTTGTGACGGAAGCCGAAGTGGAAAGACTATGGAATGCGGCTGGATTCGTCCGCCAGAGCGGATATGGCGACGCGATTCTCGTCGTGTACGAAGGTAGAGCGGCACTGTTCGCGCCACTTTTCCGAGCGTATTTCGGGATGCGGATCCCGGACAACCTGGCTTACTATGGGAAGCTCCAGTTCCTCTTCAGTCTCCCCGCTCCAGCGCTAGCGTACACCTGGAAGTACGATGAACGCACGGAGGGGAGCTATTCGACAACCTTCCGGGATGAAATCCTGTCGACCATTGGTGTCTCCGAGATCCTGTCTCGCACAATCGTCGTCGCCGGCGGCACGACGTACGCGGCCGCCCCTTCGGAAGTGTTCCTTAGCCGATTTGAAAGGACGCCGGGAATTTACGTAATTCCTTCGGGAGCATTGTCCGCGTTGGACGTCGACACGTGGAGGCTGTTCGCCGCCTCCGATTGTTACGTGTGCGCTCAGGGAAAGTCAGTCCCGGCAAACTGGTCGCAATCGCCGGCCGTGCTGGAGTATGTCGACCTCTCTATGACCGCTGCGTTTGAGTCGACGTACACCTTCAGTCTCGCTCGACAATGGGGAAACGGGAACCTGACTATCGGGTTCTGGGATTGGCCGGCGGTGGTTCGACCCAGCAGTGGCCCCAATGTCACCCTGGCACCCCTCGATGTTTATCTCGACGGAATGCTAGTTTTGGACCATCATTACGCCGACCTCGGCGCCTTCAATATTACCGTGCCAACCGGGTCCCTGACCTCCGGGATTCACCGCCTCAGGGTGACGTCCACATCCCCCGGACTCGGTGTCGCAATCAGACTCGACGATTTCAAGATCGTGCCTTCGGCCTGATGCCTCAGGGATGGCCTCGCGCGGGGCGTATGCCTCGGCCGAAAGGGCTGACTTCGCCCTGTCGGTCCCACACGGCGAGCAGTTGGGTGCTCGCCCGAGGGAAAAGGGCGGTCAACCGCCCCAGCGCGTATCCTACGGACGGACCGAGGCCCCGGAGGCCACCTACTCCGTAGACTTCAAAACCCATCTTTTCGAAATCACGAACGTGCCAGAACGATAGGTGGCTTTGGAATGGATTCGTGTCATAACTGTCTTGCTCGAAAAATTCGTTCGGTGTCGAGACGATCACTCGTGTGCACTTTTCCTGTAAGTCCTCAACGAGGGCCTCTCCTTCTCGCCGAGGGATATGCTCGATGACTTCCAGCGCGAGAGCCACATCGAACGAATTCGGTCGGAATGGGAGGGAAGGTGTCCTCGCGAAGTCGGCTCGAATGAGTTCGGAGTATACGTTGAGTTCGCGGAGGGATTCGAGATACGGTCGGAAGGCGTCAAGCCCAACGAGTCTTTGGGGATTTCGATAGAGCCGACAGAGTACTCCGCCAATTCCTCGCCCGCATCCGACGTCCACTGCCCGCCGCGTGTCTTCGGGAAGGAAGTGAACGACGGCGTCGAGGAAGGGATGGGTCCAGGTGACGTCGGGGTGCATGTTGCGACCACCTTTAAGGCTGGCGACTTGGGTCAGTTCTGTCGTCCATCAGACCGGTATTGAGGCGGTTCATGGCGACCGCGTCTTCGCTATCCGAGGTAACAGCGTGGCGAGGATCAGGGTTGCGACCTGAGCTTCGTTCCAGTCTTTGCGGCCAAACAGCCGCGCCATCATACCAGTCGCTCGTAGAGTCTCTCGGTCATCTCGGCGACCCGAGTCCACGAGTACTGATGTTCGACGAGGGCCCGGCCGTTTCGGCCGAGTCGTTTCCGCAACTCCGGATCTCGCAGCAAGCGAATCACGCGGTCCGCGAAGCGGTCAAGATCCGCGCTAGGGCAGAGATAACCGGTCTCGTCTTCCCGGATGACTTCTGACGTCCCGCCAGTATCCGAGGCAACGACCGGGATCCCACAGGCCAGGGCCTCCAGACAGACGGTCGGGAGCCCCTCGATGAACGACGGCAGAACGAGGACCGACGTCTCCTGCAGCAACTCCGCAATCCGACCGTGGCTCAGTTCGCCCAGGAACTCTATGTGGCCTTCGAGGTCCCGCGACTCGGCAGTCAACCGCTCGTGCATCGGTCCTGCTCCTGCGACCTTGAAGAGCGCCTCGGGGACCTCCGCATGGACACGCCGTGCAATCTCGACGAACGAGTGCGGGCCCTTCCATTCCTCCAACCGGCCAACGAATGCGACCGTGAGCGGTCCATCGTTTCCGCCACTTGTAGGGCGGAACGCCTCGACGTCGACCGCGTTCGGGATCAAATGGAGCTTGTCCCGGCTCACGTCGAACGCCTCGCGGCACTGCGCCATGTCGAACGCCGACACAGCCGCGATCGCATCCGCGCATCCGATCGTCCACCGTCCGATGGTCTTGTCGTACAACTTCTCCTTAAGAAAGAGGGCCGCCGAGATCCTGCGGTCCGCGATCCCGTGACCCTGGTACGTGGCCCCGTGCATGTGCAGGACGAACGGCCGGCCGCGGACTCGGGCCGCGATCGCCGCTTGGTTCGAAGTGGCATAGATGTAGGAGTGGGCGTGGATCACTTCTGCGTCGCTCCTCATGAGGGCCGGGAGCAGGTAGGCCATCGGGTTCACGCCGAACGCCACCCCGAATGTACGACTGGTGTGGACGGAAACATCCCGGTCTTTCAAGACGACTCCGTCTTCGGCGGTCGTCCGGGCAGCATAGAACTCGACGTCATGGCCTCGCCTTTTCAGTTGGAGTGCGAGGTTCGTCGAGTAGACGACGGAGCCGCCGGCCCGGGACGGCAGGAAGGGGCTAACCTGAGCAATTCGCATCCGATTCCCCCGCGATGCGGCTGCTCCGAGAAGTGGCCTGCGCACCGAAGGTCATGGTCTCCTCGCCATTCCCGATTGTCCCACGATTCGGAACCGGTGGGCGGGTTGTCTTACTCGGTCTAGATGACGTCCTGAATTCCCCCCCACCAATATCCGGCCAGCCAAGGGCCGTATCGGACGGGAGCCCAGAAGCTATATTTCAAACTTGCGACATCGTGACACGGTCGACTAACAACACCGGCTGATCGCATCGAATCCGACCCTAGCTCGGGATCGATGTCAAGGTTCGAGAATTGTTCCCACTCGTCATGAGTGGGAAGGAGCTGGCGAGGCTGCACCGATAGAATTGCTGCTCCTCTACCGCTACGCAACGAGCTCTCCAATGCAACCTGACTCACACGGAGCCAGCAACGAACGGAAGCGGGTGGAGCTGAGCTCGGAGGTCCCACCCGCCTCGGTCAATGAAGAGCGTATCTTTCGCGGAAACCTCGTCTGCCCGGAGTAGCGCGAGCGCGATCACCCAGCCGGTCGTTGGGGACCACGTGCCGCTCGTCACCTTGCCAATCTCGCGGGTCCCTTTCGAGACCTTGTCGACATGGACCGGCGGGACGTCAGCGTCCACTCGCAGGCCGAACAGCTTGCGGCGCACCTGGCCCACGTACGTTCCGCGGGCCACGACCTCCTGCCCGACGTAGCACCCTTTCGTGAAGCTCAGCGCGTAATCCGGAGCGACTTCGAGGGCGAGCGTGTCTTCCCGCATCTCCATGCCGAACCGCGGGGTGCCGGCTTCGATCCGTCGTGATGCTTGTCGACGGCAAAGGTGAGGAACGCGTCTTGGGGAAGCCCCCGCGCGTCGACGGGCAGCACGCCGGTGAGGAGATCCCCCGAAGCCGGCCCGTGCACTTCGATGTGTCCGCAGGCTCCGAGGTCGTGGAACTCGACATCGTCGCTGACGCGGGCCTTCTCGAGGATCGCCATGATCGTGTCCTTCTGCGACGCCTCGATGTCCAAGACCAGCGAGTCCGCGAACGCGTAGACCCGAAGGTCCCCGAGCACGCGGCTCTTCTCGTTGAGCAGGAGCGCGTACGCGGACGTCCCGGGCGTGAGGACCTTCATGTCCGCCGTCACGATGCCGTCGAGGAACGTCACCCGCTCCGGACCCGTGAGCCGGATCTTCGCGCGGTCGCTCCAGTCGATCATCCCGGCGCGCGTCCGGACCGCGCGGACCTCCGCGTCGACCGGGCCGTACGTGGCCGGGATCAACCAGCCCGCCTCGGGGCGGAAGATCGCGCCTTCGAGATCGTGGTAGGGCCGCAACCGCAGTTCTTGCATCGACCTCCGCACCATGGAATCCGGTCCATTTGACCTTATGCGCCCGCCGCCACAGAGCGGTCCCGGGTCGGAAGTTTCATAACGGCCCTCGCTTTGGTCTTCGACGGATGGCCCCTGAGCTCCGCGACGGCCGGATCTCCATCTTCGCGAAACGGATCATGCGCAAGCCCCGGACCCTCCATTGCCCCTACTGCGACGGCAAAGTCCTCTTCACGCGGAACGAGGAGCATCTCGACGCGAAGAACTGTCCCCACTGCGGCATGCGCGTCGAACGCCGCGAGTGGCCGGAGAAGCTGTACGACCCGATGCCGATCCTGCGCACGAAGCCCGGCGGCCCGGACTCGATGAAGATCGAGACGCCGGAGACGAAGGACGAAGGCGCGAAGAAGGGCGAGAAAGGCGAGAAGAAGGACTAGCCGAACACGGCGCCGCACTTCAGGCAGTCGCTCCAGTACTTCCCGACCGGCGCGCCGCACTCCCCGCACTCGCCACCCGTGGCCGTCTGATCCGCCTTGATGACGACCAGCTCCGGATTCTTCAGTTTGTCCCACCGCGGGTCGCGGACGAGCAGGAACGCGAAGTCGTCGGCCCACGTTTCGAGTTCGACGAACGCGAGCTTCCGGCTTGCGAGGATTTCGTTGACCCCTTTCAGGAGGTCCCGGGCGTCCTTGAACCGGACCACCTTCTCTTGGTCCCCGAGGATCAGCTTCACCTTCCGGAGGTTCAGCTCCTGGTCCAGCCACGTGAGGTCCTTCGCCGCGAGGGCGAGCTTGAACGAGCTGAGCCGCGGGTTGACGTCTTTGAGGATCGCACCGAGTTCGAACGTCTCCGGCACGCGAAAGCCGAGCCAGTCGGCGAGGACGCGGGTCACGGCCTTGTACGGCGCGGACCGATACTCCGTGACGAACGCCGCATCGCCGCCCGGATAGGCGGCAACGCGCTTCGCAAACACGGCCTTCGTCGGCGCCACGGTCAGCCCGAGGTCGACCAGGCCGGCGTGGGCTTCGTTCACGAAGACCTCCACCTCGCCCGGTTTCGGCGGGGCCGCCTGCGGTGCGGGCTTCTCCGCCCGGTTTCGGCGGGGCCGCCTGCGGTGCGGGCTTCTCCTCGGGCTTCGCGGCCTTCTCGGTCGGCGCGGGTTTCGCGGCTGCTGGCGCTTTCGGCTTTTCCTTCGGCTCCTCCGTTTCCTTTTCTGGCTTCCCCTTCTCGAGCTTGTCTTTCTTCCAGAATCGGAGGGGCATCTGCCGCGGAAACCCGGGTGGCTCGTAATAAGAGTTGTGCTCTGAGGACCGCAATCCAGACCGACGGCGCATCGACGGCGATAAGTAGCACGGTCGCGGTGCCGCCCGGGTCCCCATGACGTCGGAGCCCCGCATCCTGTCGTCCCAGCCTTTGCGGGAGGGATGGCCTCCGATCTCGGAGGAGGAGGTCGAACTGCCGAGCGGCGCACGGAAGCGGTGGATCCGGATGCACTTCGGGACCTCCGCCGCCGTCCTCGCCGTTACCCCGCAAAAGCAGATCGTCCTCACCCGGACCGCGTACCTGGAGGGGACTTTGCATCTCTTCTTCGCGAAGGAATGTCAAGCGACGGAGCGGCGACCGAACCCCGACGAGATTCAATCGGTCGAACGGATCAGCGTGACGTCGGCGCTGTCGAGCGCGCGGGGCGGAGAATTCGAGTCCGCGGTCGTGACGCTCGCGATCCTGATGGCCGATGCACGCGGCTGGTTAATCACGTGATCCCCGTTGGATCCGGCGATTCCAGGCCAACCATCCCACCCTCATGAAAGTCCACTACTTGGCAAAGGGTTCGCCGACCGGAATCGACATCCGGAATCTAGGGCTCAACGTGTACTTATGTCCACACAATGATAGACCCGGTCGCGCCGGGTTCGGTGCGGGAGGTGAAGAGTGACCCGAAAGGGGGCCAGTCGAATCCTCGTGTTGACCATCGGTGGGGTGTCCGTGATGATGTTGCTCGCTGTTGTTGCAGCCCCTGTCCAGGCGGGATGGTGTGCCTTCGGCACCAAGGTCTCGTGGCCGAAGGGCGTACCTCCCGACTACAACGGGAACGGGAAGGTTTGCAAGTATACGCGCGGCGATTTCCCCAACTACATCGACGACAGTACCGGTAGGAAACCGTAACGTGGCTCGTCATCGGCAAGAATCCGACGCTGCGACCACTGGGAAGTCGCCATCGCCCACATAGTTCTCGGCTTCGGCGTTGTCCCGAGATCTACCGAGCCGCAGAAAGATGCGTGGGGCAGGATTTGAACCTGCGAACCCCTGCGGGACAGCGACCTCAACGCTGCGCCTTTGACCAAGCTGGGCCACCCACGCACGGGGCGCTTTCATCGCGGGCCTCGATATTAATCTTCCTTCAG
>WNGH01001719.1_pt1 | contig 20591 bp, 27 predicted proteins | sample 5400631 | NCBI WGS metagenome assembly WNGH01 (sample SAMN13153373, study PRJNA577476) | soil metagenome | isolation source: 115 cm soil or saprolite under Garry oak tree replicate 1 | place: USA:California | collected 2016-06-15
CGCCCTCGCGGCGCTGGTTCCAGTCCTGGTTGGCGACCCGGCCGGGGGACTGTTCGCGTCGGCCACGGCCTTTTCCCGCACGCGCGTCCAGGAGGTGTTCGTGGAGGCGGTGCGCGGCGCGACCGACGCTTCCCCGGCGAAAACAGCGGAATCGCTCGGCCGGCTGCTGTACGTCGCACACCTGGCGGTGCTGTTGTGGTGGCTGCTCGACAAGAGTCCCGACCAGGCCGCCACGAAAGGTCTGTTGGCGTTGATCCGGCGGACGATGCCCAGGCTCGCCCTGGCGTGGCGGCTGCCGTTCACGAGGTCGCTTGCCGTGTCTGCGGACGAACTGCTGCGTCAGGCGCTTCTCGGCTAGACCCCGATGGGGTGCCAGATGGTCTTCATCTCCATGAAGGCGGCGATGAGATAGGGGCTCTGCTCCGTGTCGGCGAGCTTGATCACGCGCTTGACGTTGCCGGCCGCGGCCTCTTCGATCGCCTTGATCTCGTCAGCGGTGCATCCGGCGACGTCGATCGCGTTCACGTCCATGTGCGACGCGAGCCACGGCAGCAGCTCCTTGCGCTGGCCGCTGATGATGTTGACCACGCCGGCCGGGACGTCGGAAGTCGCAAAGACCTCGGCCAGGGTCAGTGCCGCGAGCGGGCTCGACTCCGCCGCCAGCGCGACGACGACGTTGCCGCCGCACAGCGCCGGCGACATGCGGCGCACCAATCCCAGCAGCGGCGCCTCCCCGGGCGCGACGATGCCGACGACGCCGGTTGGCTCGGGAATGGTGAAGTTGAAGTACGGGCCGGCGACCGGGTTTACGGTCCCGGTGACCTGCGAAAGCTTGTCCGTCCACCCCGCGTACCAGACCAGCGTCTCCACCGACTGGTCCAGCTCGCGCCGCGCCTTAGCGCCGCCGCCGAGCAGCGAAACGAACTGAGAAGAACGGCCGTCGAGCATCTCGGCCGCGCGGTACAGGATCTGTCCGCGGTTCATCGCGGTGCGCCCGGCCCAGCCGCCGAACGCCGTCCGCGCCGCCCGCACCGCGTCGCGCATATCCTTGCGCGACCCGCGCGGCACGTTGACCTTGCCGCCGTCGGGCCGGTACGCGCGCCCTGACTCCGAGCGCACGAACTCGCCGTTCACGAAGAGCTTGTAGGTCTTGCGGACGTCCACCTAATTGAGCTCCAGGTACGGCAGCAGCCCGTGCACGCCGCCCTCGCGGCCGAACCCAGACTCCTTGTAGCCGCCAAACGGCGAGGTCGGATCGAAGCGGTTGAACGTGTTCGCCCACACCACGCCCGCACGCATGCGCTCCGCCATCCAGAGGATGCGCGAGCCCTTGTCCGTCCACACACCCGCCGACAGCCCGTAGGGCGTGTTGTTCGCCTTCTCCACCGCCTCGTTGGGCGTCCGGAACGTCAGCACCGACAGGACCGGGCCGAAGATCTCCTCGCGAGCGATCCGGTAGGACTGCGACACGTTGGTGAACAGCGACGGCGGGAACCAGAACCCGCGCTCGGGGATCACGCACTCGGGCTGGTAGAGCTCGGCACCCTCCTCGATCCCGGACTCGACCAGGCCCTGGATCTTCTCCAACTGCGCGCGCGAGTTGATCGCGCCGATGTCGGTGTTCTTGTCCAGCGGGTCACCCAGGCGCAGCGTCGACAGGCGGCGCTTCAGCTTCTCGAGCAGCGGCTCTGCGATTGACTCCTGGACGAGCAGCCGCGAGCCGGCGCAGCACACGTGTCCCTGGTTGAAGTAAATCCCGTTGACGATCCCCTCGACCGCCTGGTCGAGAGGCGCGTCCTCGAAGACGATGTTCGCGGCTTTGCCGCCGAGCTCGAGGGTCAGCTTCTTGCCGGTGCCCGCGATGGAGCGTTGGATCATCTTGCCGACCTCGGTCGAACCGGTGAACGCGACCTTCTTCACGTCCGGGTGCGAGACCACGAACGAGCCGGTCTTGCCCGCGCCGGTGACGATGTTGACGACGCCGGGCGGCAGCTCCGCCTGCATGCAGATCTCGGCGAACACCATCGCCGACAGCGGCGTCGTCTCCGCCGGCTTCAAAACCACCGTGTTGCCGGCCGCCAGCGCCGGCGCGATCTTCCACGCCAGCATCAGCAGCGGGAAGTTCCATGGGATCACCTGGCCCGCCACGCCCAGCGGCCGGGGCTTGCGGTTGGGGAACGCCCACTCGAGCTTGTCCGCCCAGCCCGCGTAGTAGAAGAAGTGCGCGGCGCTCAGCGGGATGTCGACGTCGCGCGACTCTTTGATCGGCTTGCCCCCGTCCATCGTCTCGACGACGGCCAGCTCGCGCGACCGCTCCTGGAGAAGGCGCGAGATGCGGAAGAGGTAGCGAGCGCGGCGCGACGCGGACAGGTGCGACCACGACTCGAAGGCCTTGCTCGCGGCCTTGACCGCACGGTCGACGTCAACCTCGTCCGCCTCGACGACCTCGGACAGCGTCTTCTCGGTCGCCGGGTTGATCGTCGGGAAGTGCTTCTTGCTGTGGGCGGCGACCATCTTGCCGCCGATGTAGAGCCCGTACCGCGGCTGGATCTTGACGTGGTCGATCGCCTCGGGCGCGGGCGCGTACTCGAAGACCTGCTTGGCCAGCGTGTCGCTTTGCTTCTTGGTGAGAGCCATCAGTCGACCGTGAAGTAGTCGCCGGACTGGTACGCGCCTGTGCGCTCCTTGTCGATCTGCATGAGCACGTCGTTGAGGAGCGTCGAGGCGCCAAGCCGCAGGCGCTCGGGCGTCATCCAGTCGGGGCCCAGGGTCTCGTAGGTGATGACGAGGTACGAGATCGCCTGCTTGGCGGTGCGGATCCCGCCCGCGGCCTTGAAGCCGACGGGTCGGCCGGTCTCGCGGACGAAGTCGCGGATCGCCTCCATCATCACCAGCGCGACGGGCAGGGTGGCGGCGGGCTGCACCTTGCCGGTCGAGGTCTTGATGAAGTCGGCGCCGGCGGCCATGGCGAGGATGCTGGCGCGGCGCACGGCGTCGTAGTTGCCCAGCTCGCCGGTCTCGAGGATCACCTTCAGGTGGGCGTCGCCGCACGCCTCCTTGACCGCGACGATCTCGTCGTAGACGCGCTGGTAGTCGCCAGACAGAAAGGCGCCGCGGTCGATGACCATGTCGATCTCATCGGCGCCGGCGTGCACGGCTTGCGCGGTCTCGTCGACCTTGATCGACATGAAGCTCTGGCCCGAGGGAAACGCGGTCGCCACGGAGGCGATGTGAATCCCGGTCCCGCGCAGGTGCTCGACGCAGTCCGCGACCCGCAGCGGGTAGACACACACCGCCGCCACCGGCGGGATGCTCGCGTCGCCCGGCTTGGGCCGGGCCGCCTTGGCGCACAGGGCCGCCACCTTGCCGGGCGTGTCCTGGCCCTCCAGGGTGGTCAGGTCCATGCTGCGGATGGCAAGATCCAGCGCCCAGAGCTTGGAAGACTTCTTGATCGAGCGCTTGGCCAGCGACGCCGCCCGCTCGTCCGCGCCCACCTCGTCGACGCTGCGCACGCCGCGCATCAGCGAACCTAGGTGGGTGAGCGAGAGGGCCGTGGTCGCCATGGGGGGATTATGCGACGCGCGCTGACGGGACCAATCGCGCTCGCCGTGCTGCTCGCGGCTTGCGGCGGCGGTGGTCAGCCGGCGCGATCGCCATCGCCGAGCCCCTCATTCGAATCGCCGAGCCCGTCACCATCGCCGACGCCCACGCCGCAACCCCTCCAGCGGGCCGAGCCGAACCTTCCCGCGGCGGTGGAGGAGACGGCCTCCGCGGTGGCCGGCGAAAACCTCTACGTCATGGGCGGGTTCAACGTCGCCGGGGCAAGCCTGAGCTCGGTCTACGTCTTCGACGGAAGCTCGTGGGCGACCGGCCCTCGGCTGCCCCTGCCCCTCGACCATCCCTCCGCAGCGACGTTGAACGACCATGTCTACATCGCGGGCGGGCACAGCAACGGCGCCGACAGCGCGCGACTGTACCGTCTCGACGGCGACCACTGGACCCAGCTCGCATCGATGCACTACGCGCGCGGCGGCCACGCCCTGATCGCGGCGCTCGGCAAGCTTTACGCCATCGGCGGCAACACCGCGCGCGGCAACGTCGGCCCCGTGGAGGCCTACGACCCGGCCGCCAACTCCTGGAGCGTGATCACCACGATGCCCGTTCCGCGCAACCACGTCGCCGGCTTCGACGGCGGGGGCGTGGCGTGCGTCGCCGGCGGTCGCTCCCCGACCACGGGTCGGGTCGACTGTCTCGAGGTCAACGTCCCGGAATGGAAGCGGCAGCTCGGCGACCTACCGGTGCCGACCAGCGGCGGCGGCGCCGTCGCATTCGTCGGCGGTGACGTGATCGTCCTCGGCGGCCAGGACGCGAGCGAGACAAGGATCGTCGACCAGTTCGTCTACCTCATCGGCGAGAGCTGGCTCTCGGCCGGCAGGATGCTCGTCCCACGGCACGGATTCGAGCTGGCGCTCTTCAACGGTCGCGCGTGGGCTTGCGGCGGCGGCATCGCGCCGGGCCTGCACCCGGTCGCGACGTGCACCTCACTCGGGGATCCGGCTGCCCCTGCCTCTTAAGGAGTCGAAAACCGCGATCGCCGCCACCGTCAGCGCGACCACCAGCAGCGGCACGCCGTAGTTGAACTCCGGGGTGGTCAGAAGCGAGATGTCGGTGTTCCACACCTTCTCGAGCAGCACGTCGCCGAGCTCGATGACGGCGTAGAAGACGAGGATGATCACGTTCGCGATCAGGGCCGCGAGCGGGATCGGCTCGCGCACGTACCAGATCAGCGCCGCCAGCGGCACCGCTGCCAGAAACGGCCCGAAGAAGTTGATGATCGACTCCCGGACCACGTCCAGCTGGTCGTTGGGTTGAGCGTGGAGGGCGTAGATGGTGAAGGGCAGGTAGCCCATGTGCCAGGGCCGGACGATGATCGCGCCGGAGCTGCCGACCGCGTAGATCATCAGCAGGTGCATGACCTCGTGCGCGCCAAAGGCGGCAATGAAGATCAGCAGGGACAGGATCAGAACTCGGAGCGCCAAATTACCCAACGTCTTATACAGCCTCGTGTTCCGGACCGTATACCCCCCAGGGGTATAATTCTTGTTCATGCCCGGCTATGCGGTTCACAAGAAGTCGGTTCAAGGCCGGTTGCGTCGCGTCGAGGGACAGATTCGCGGGCTGCAGAAGATGGTCGACGAGGACCGCTACTGCATCGACGTCCTGACGCAGGTTGGTGCGGTCAAGGCAGCGCTTGACGGCGTGGCGCTTCTGCTCCTGGCCGATCACACCGAGCACTGCGTCACGGAAGCGATTCGCGCGGGGAAGGGCGGCGCCAAGGTGAAAGAGCTCAACGGCGCGGTCGAGCGGCTGGTCAGGGGCTAGTGGCCGCCGTCCAGGCGATCGGAAACGCCCTGCAGATGGCCTTCTTCATGTTCTGGGAGGTCCTCTGGCCGCTCGCGCTCGGCTTCCTGATCTCGGCGGCGGTGCAGTCGTTCGTCTCCCGTGACGCGGTGGTCAAGGTGCTGGGCCGCGACGACGTGCGCGGGTTGACCTTCGCGACCCTTCTCGGCGCCGCCAGCTCGAGCTGCTCCTACGCCGCGGTCGCGGTCGCGCGGGCACTGTTTCGCAAGGGCGCGACCTTTGCCAACGCGATTGTCTTCGAGTTCGCCAGCACCAACCTGGTCTTCGAGCTCGGCCTCGTGCTGCTCGTCCTCCTCGGCTGGCAGTTCCTGGCCGCGGAGTTCGCCGGCGGGCTGCTGATGATCGCGATCCTCGCGATCATCTTCAAGTACACGCTGCGGGCGCGAATGGTCGAGGCGGCGCGGGCCCAGGCCGAGAAGGGGCTGCGGGGCCGGATGGAAGGCCACGCCGGGATGCAGCACTCGATGAGCGACCGACTCACGGCGGTCAGCCACTTCTTCTACATGGACGTGGCGAGCGTCGCCCAGGACGTGGTCCTGGGATTCCTGATTGCGGGCGCGCTCGCCGCCTGGGTGCCCAACAGCTTCTGGCAGGCGCTGTTCCTCACCAAGAACCCGACGGTCGGCGCCTTTTGGGGCCCCCTGGTCGGGCCGGTGATCGCGCTGCTCAGCTTCGTTTGCTCGGTCGGCAACGTGCCCCTCGCCGTGGTGCTTTGGAACGGCGGGATCAGCTTCGGCGGCGTGATCAGCTTCATCTTCGCCGACCTGCTCATCATCCCCATCCTGAACATCTACCGGAAGTACTACGGAAGGCGGATGAGCCTCTACCTCCTCGGGACCTCATATCTCGCGATGGCGCTCGCGGGATTCCTGATCGGCTGGCTGTTTCAGGTGCTCGGCCTGGTGCCGTCGCACCACTTCATCGCCGCATTTCAGACCCGGCCGTCGTGGAACTACACGACCTTTCTCGACCTGGCTGCCCTTGCGCTGGCGGCCGTGCTGGGCTGGCGGTTCCTGACCACCGGCGGGATGGCCATGCTGAGGGCGATGGAGAGCGCGCCGAGTCCTGAACATGCAATGGTTCACGATCACCATGAGCACCATCACCACCACTGAGTTGCAGCGCGATTACATCAAGGAATACAGCCCAAGCCTCGGTAGAGACATGGAGGTGCTCCACTTCGGCCACGCCGGCAGGCCGCTGCTCGTCTTTCCAACGTCGATGGGGCGCTTCTACCAGTGGGAGGACTTCGGCATGGTCGGGGCGATCGCCGATCACATCGAATCGGGCCGCGTCCAGCTCGTCTGCGTGGACAGCGTCGACGGTGAATCGTGGTACGCGAAGGACAAGCATCCGGCCGACCGCGTCCGCCGCCACCTCCAGTACGAGGCCTACCTGCTCGACGAGATCCTGCCGCGGATGCCGGGCGGCAGTCCCGTGACGTGCGGCGCGTCTTTCGGCGCCCTCCACGCGGTGCTGCTGGCCGCCCGCCACCCGACCCGCGTCGGCGGGTTCATCGCCCTGAGCGGCGCCTACGACACCTCTCGGTGGCTCGACGGCTTCCACGATGACAGCGTTTACTTCACCAACCTGATGGAGTTCATACCGGGACTCACCGACGAGGCCTATCTCGGGCCGCTGCGGGCGCAGAACCCCAAGGTGATCGCGACCGGCGAGCACGACCCCAACGTCGACGACTCGGTCAAGCTCGCGCGGCTGCTCGAAGAGAGGGGCGTGCAGGTGGGGCTCGATATCTGGCCCGGATGGGCGCACGATTGGCCTTACTGGAAGGACATGATGCGGCGCTACCTCGGCTGATTAGTGGGGAGGGATCGATGGCCCAGAAGAAGATCATCGGTTTGTTGGTCGGACGCGAAAACACGTTCCCGGGCCCCTTCCTGGACATCGTCAACCAGCGCGGCGCGGCCGACGGCATCACCGCCGAGCTGGCCGTCCTGGGCGGCACGCCGGAGCTGACAGAGCAGTACCACAGCGTCCTGGTCGACCGGATCTCCCACGAAGTGCCCTATTACCGGGCCCACCTGAAGAGCGCCGCGGTGCAAGGGACGACCGTGATCAACGACCCCTTCTGGTGGGAGGCGGACGAGAAGTTCTTCGAGTGCACGCTGGCGCGCAAGCTCGGCGTCGAGGTGCCGAAGACGATCGTATTGCCCAACAAGCAGTACATCCCGGACATCGACGAGCAGCATTCGCTGCGCAACCTCCGCTATCCGCTCGACTGGGAGGCGATCGTCCGGTACACGGGCTTGCCGGCCGTGCTCAAGCCCAACACCGGCGGCGGCTGGAAGGATGTGTTCATCGTCAACTCGATCGAGGAGCTGATCACCGCCTATGACCAGACCGGGTTGAAGACGATGATCCTGCAGGAGTTCATCAACTGGGAGGACTACGTCCGCTGCATCTGCATCGGCCGCGAGCACGTGCTGCCGATCCGCTACAACCCACGCGCTCCCTTCCACGAGCGCTATCAGATCCACAACCCGCCCGAGGGCAGGCTGCGCGACGAAGCGATCGCAGACGCGCGGACGCTCGTCGACGCGCTGGGCTACGACATGGACACCGTGGAGTTCGCGGTCCGCAATGACGTGCTGTACGCGATCGACTTCCTGAACCCCGCCCCGGACTTCGACAACTTCTCGATCAAGGATGAGAACTTCGGGTGGGTGCTGGACAAGATGTCCGACCTGGTCCTCGGCTACGCCCGCGGCGAAGTGAAGCCGCCCTGGCGGAACGAGTACCGGTGGTGGAGGCACGTCGAGAAGGCGGCGGTTCCCATTCCGATGCAGTCGTGAAAGACCCGGTCGCCGCCTACCACGGGCTGCTCGACAACGAGCCGCTCATGGCGGCGAGCGCGGAAGCCCTCGCTGCCGGGCAGCGCGAGCGGCGGCTGATGTTCGGCGAGCGGCCGCTCTGCGTCTGCATCCGGCCGCAGCTGTTGACCCGGCGCCGCTTTGAGCGGGCCGTGGCCGCGGCCGAGGGCATCTACAGCGCGGTGTCGGCGCTGGAACGGGCGGTGTTGAAGGTTCCTGAGCTGCGCGCCGAGCTCGGCCTCGAGCCTGAAGAGGAGCGGCTGGCGATGGCCGACCCAGGGTTTCGCTCCTCCTCGCCGTCGGCCCGCCTGGACAGCTTCTTTGCCGACGAGGTGCGGTTCGTCGAGTACAACGCCGAGTCGCCGGCGGGCATGGCCTACAGCGACAACCTCGCGGCCATCTTCGCCGGCCTGCCGGCGATGAAGGCGTTCCGCAAGCAGTTTCGCGGGCGCTTTCTGCCGACCAGGCGCAGCCAGCTCCGCTCGATGCTGCGCGCCTTCACGCAGTGGGACCGAGGCGCCAAGCCGGCGATGGCGATCGTCGACTGGGAGGGCCTTCCCACGGCGCCCGAGTTCGAGATGTTCAAGGCCTTCTTCGAGGAGGCCGGGGTGCAGACGGTGATCTGCGATCCACGCGCTCTCGAGTTCACCTCGGGCAAGCTCTACGCGCAGGGCAAAGCGGTCAACCTCGTGTACCGCCGGGTCCTCACGAGCGAGCTGCTCCACCGCGGCGACGAGACCCGCGCGCTGTGCGACGCGTACGTCGCCGGCGCCGCCTGCGTCGTCAACAGCTTCCGGGCCAAGCTCCTGCACAAGAAGATGAGCCTGGCCCTCCTCTCGGACGATCGCTACGCCCGCCTGTATACGCCGGCCCAGCGCGCGGCCATCCGCCGGCACATACCGTGGACCCGCCGCGTCCGCCCCGAGCTTGCAGAGGAGATCGGCCGCGGTCGCGACCACCTCGTGCTCAAGCCGAACGACGAGTACGGCGGCAAAGGGGTGGTTCTCGGCTGGACGGTCGAACAGGCGGAGTGGGAGGCGGCCGTCCAGGTGGCGACGACCCAGAGCTACGTCGTCCAGGAGGCGGTCGAGATCCCTCGAGTGGCGTTCCCGGTCGTCCTTGACGGGCTCCGCTACCTCGACCTGGCCGTGGACCTCGACCCGTACCTGTTCGACGGACGCGCCGGCGGGTTCATGACCCGCGTTTCGGCGGCCGCTTTGCTCAACGTCACCGCCGGGGCGGGCAGCGTCGTGCCAACATTCGTCGTCGAGGGGACGGCATGAGTCGGGACGGCCTGCTGACGATCGGCGTTGAAGAGGAGTACCAGATCATCGACGAGTCTGGGGAGCTCCACTCGCACATCGACACGCTGCTGCGCGCGGCCGCGCCCAAGCTTGGTGAGCGAGTCAAGCGGGAGATGATGCAGTCGGTGGTCGAGGTCGGGACCACCATCTGCAAGAACGTCGACGAGGCCCGCGCGCAGCTTGGCGAGATGCGCCAGACGCTGTCGGATCTGCTCCACCCCGAAGGTCTGCGCATCGCCTGCGCCGGCACGCACCCGACCTCGCGGTGGATGGAGCAGAAGATCACCGACTACGACCGCTACAAGATGCTCGAGGAGGAGCTGCAGGACGTCGTCCGGGCGCTGGTCATCTTCGGATTGCACGTGCACGTCGCCATCCCCGACCCCGAGCTGCGGATCGGCGTCCTCAACGAGGCTCGCTACTTCCTGCCGCACCTGCTCGCGCTCAGCACCTCCAGCCCGTTCTGGATGGGACGCAACACGGGCCTGAAGTCGTACCGGAGCGTGATCTGGTCGAACTTCCCGCGCACTGGCATCCCGCCGGATCTCACCTCGTACGACGAGTACGAGAACTACGTCGAGCTGCTGGTCAAGACGGGCAGCATCGACGACGGCAAGAAGATCTGGTGGGACATGCGTGCGCACCCGACGTTTCCGACGCTCGAGTTCCGCGTGTGCGACATGCCGACGCGCCTGGAGGAGACGATCTGCCTGGCGGCATTGATGCAGGCGATCTGCGCCAAGCTGCTGAAGCTGCGCGCGGGCAACCTGGGGTTCCGCAAGTACATGCCGGCGCTGATCGCCGAGAACAAATGGCGCGCGATCCGCTACGGCCTCGACGGCAAGCTCATCGATTTCGGCAAGCAGGCAGAGGTGCCGATGCGCGAGCTGACGCTGGAGCTGGTCGATTTCGTCGACGACGTGGTCGACGAGCTGGGCTCGCGCAAGGCTGTCGAGTACGTCCACACCATCCTGGCCGAGGGCACGAGCGCCGACCGCCAGCTGAAGGTTTTCCGCGAGACCGGAGACGTGCACAAGGTGGTCGCGATGCTCGCGGCGGAGACGGTGGGGACTCAGCCGGAGCGCGCGAAGCGCTGACGGAGGCGCGAACAGCACCACCGCGAGCGACACAAGGATCCTGGGCCGAGGGAATGCATCGGGTTGTGGTCGGATCTTAGTCAGCGATGACACGTGCAGGGCAGCGCATCCGGCAAGAGGTGGGATCGTGGCCGGGCGTGAGCTCGCTGCCGCACCGATTCGGCGGCGTCGAGTACCGGTACGGCAAGAAGGAAATGGGCCACGTGCACGGCGACCGGCTTGCGGATCTGCCGATGCCGCGAAGGCTCCACGACGAGTTGATCGCGGCGGGGCGCGCCCGGCCGCACCATGTGCTGCCGGAGACCGGCTGGGTAAGCGTGTTCATCGACAGCCCGGATGACGTCGAGGGCGTGATCGAGCTGTTCCGAATGCAGTACGAGAGGTACACCGGGTCCCGTTCCCAATCAAGCGTTTAATTGGCGCCATGCCGGCACGCAAGACCGCGATCAGCGAGAAGAGACGTGAGGAGCTCGTGCTCGCCGCCTATCGCGAGATCGCGGAGCGAGGATTCGAGGGCTTGAGGACGCGCGAGGTCGCCAGGGAGGTCGGCGTCAACATCGCGACGCTGCACTACTACTTCCCGACCAAGGAGGCGCTCATCCGGGGTGTCCTCGACCACGCCATGAACCGCTTCCGGACCACTCTCACGCCACATGGCTCGCCGTCGGGCCAGCTGCGCAACTACCTGCGCGCGACGCGCACCCTGCTGGTCGAGGAGCCCGAGCTCGGGGCGGTGATGGCCGAGCTGGCGCTGCGCTCGGTCCGCGACCGCTCGATCGGCTCGATCATGAACGAGATGTACGACGTGTGGCACGTGGCGGTGCGCGGCCTGCTGCGGCGAGCCGTGAAAGAGGGCGGCCTGCGAGCGGAGATCGACAGCGACGCTGTGGCGGCGCTGATCATCGCCACGCTGACGTCGATGACACTGCCCGTGATGGCCCATCCCCGCCGCGGCGATCGGGCACTGCGTCAGCTGGAGCGGTGGCTGGGGGTCCAGGGAATCAAGCAACCGATTGATTAGTTTGGTAAGGTATGAGCATCCCAATTCCGGCCAAAGCGCCTGGTTTCATCGGCCTCTTCAACCCGATCGTCCGCCGCATCCTCAACCTCGGTCCGTTTCTCGGGCCGAACGCGCTGATCACGGTCCGCGGCCGCAATAGCGGCCAGCCGCGAACCACTCCGGTCGCCCTGGTCGAGATCGGCGGCACGCGCTGGGTCATCGGCACGTTCGGCGAGGTCAACTGGGTGCGCAACCTGCGGGCCGCGGGCCACGCGACGTTGACTGTCGGCAACCGGCGTGAAGACGTTGCGGCGCGGGAGCTCACGGTCGACGAGCGGGCAGCGTTCTTTCGCGACGTCCTCGCACCCTACGCGCGCAGCATCCGCGTCGGACCTGCGCTGCTGGCGGTCCTGGGGGCACGCGACATCGTGAGAGACCCGGTTGCTGCGTCGTCGAAGCGCCCGGTGTTCGAGCTGCGCGCCGCGTAGCCGCCCGACCGTCCTGGGGCGGCTCTAGGCGACCTCGGGCAGCGGCCAACCCTCGCGTGGGATCTTCAGCACCAGGATCGGGAACCGGAAGTCGAGCACGAGGTCGAGGCACTCTCCGTTTGGAACTGACAGAGTGACCGTCCGACCGTCGTCTGGCAGCCGTAGGTCATAGGTGCCCGGCGGCAGAGGTGCGACGAAGCTTCCGTCGTCGAGCACGCGGACCGTGTACTCCTGGCCGCCGGCGCGGTTGGCGATCGAGAGGTAGGTCGGAGCCGCGCCGAGGACGTCGACCTTGCCCGCGATCCCGGTGCCCGGGAACCAGCGAACCACCTGCTGGTCCTCGTGGTAGCCCGTCAGCAGCGCGACCGTCAGAAGCACAGAAAGGACCGCGGCGAGCAGGCCGATGGCGAGCAGCTTCATCGCAGCCTCCGGAGCAGCCGCGGCGCCGCGAGCAGGACAGCGAGCCAAAGGGCCAGTGTCAGCAGCAACGCGGCCTCGGGTAACCAGCTGGTGTAGATCGCCGGCACCAGCGTCGCCTGGTTCTGCACCTCCCCTAACCGGAAGTAGCTGGTACGAATGACGGTGGCGAAGTCGAACGGCCCGAATCCCAGATTGGTCGGATCCTCGCTTCGCTGCGCGACCAGGATGAGCGTCACAAAACCGATCGCCTGAACCAGGACGGCCACGCACATTCCGTGCAGGCACGCCCCGGCGGCGGCGAGGATGCGGTTGCCGGCGATCACGTCCCGGTAGGCGACCGCCGCGCCGATCACCAGGTCGAGCGCGACCCCGACGCCTCCGGGCGTCTGGTCGACCAGGTCCTCGAGCTCCGCGCCATAGCGCTTCCGCCAAGAGCGGGGGTAGAGGCGAAGGAGGCCCTTCACGCGACGGGCCTCCAACGGCGATAGCGATACGCGGCCGCGCCAAGTCCGCAGGCGAGCGTCAGCAGGAAAGAGCCGATGGTGCCGGCGTTCCGCATCCCCACCTGCAGAAACGACGAAACGTCCAGGGACGACATCTGCAAGTAGTGACCTGCGATCTCGATCACGAGATACAGCCGGAGGACCGAGGTGAACAGGACCAGCAGCCCGAGCAGGCCGGCCTCGGCGACGGCGGCCGCCACAAGAAGCAAGAGCACCAGCGAGACGGCGGCGGTGATGCGCCTCACGTCCGCCTCAGGCTCGCTTGAGGCGTCGAAGCCCTGTAGCGACCAGGCCTTTCATCCCGCCGATCTCGGTCTCCAGGTGCCGGCGACCCCGGGCCGTGATCTGGTAGGGACGCCGGCGGTCGGTGCTTTCGAGGGCCTCGATCAAGCCTTCGGACTCGAGGCGAGAGATCGCCCCGTACAGCGTTCCCGGCCCGACCCGGACGCCGGTGATCGAGGCGATGTCCTCGATCATCGCGTAGCCGTGCTTGGGGCCGCCCGCCAGGCTGGTAAGGATCAGAAGTGCGGCGTCATCGCGGATCGACATATATCGCCTCTCGCTATATCGTGAGGCGATATAGTTAGATTGTCAAGAGGTTCGGCACCACTCGTACAGCGCGTCGTACATCCGCGTCTGGGCCTCGAGCTTCTCGTGGTCGCGGTCGCCGTAGAGGCGGCGAAACCCCATCGCGATCGCCTTCAAGCCGGCCGCCTCGGGCGTGGTACCCAGGTCGGCCTCGACGTCGGCGCCGTGGACGATCCTCGCCAGCCGGGCCAGCGCGGGGTCGTCGAGCCTGTACTTCAGGAGGATGGACTCGAACGAGCAGCGGCCGTCGACGTGGCCCAGCTCGGCGCCCTCGACGTCGTACGGGATCGCGCCCTGCTCGCGAGCCACGCGCTGCACGTCTGCGCCGTCCACGTATAGAAACTCGGCGTCCTTGTCGACGAACCGCCTGATGAGCCACGGGCACGCGATCCGGTCCACCGCGGCGTTCTTGCGAGTCACGAACTTCATGCGTCTACTCCTTCGCGGCGCGTTTGATGGCGCGCTCGGCGGCGTTCCGGCCGCCCGAGGCAAAGTGGTCGCGCTCGACGACCCGAGCCAGGCCTCGCCGCAGGGCGGCCAGCTCACGTTCGTTTCGCACCGATTTCTCCGCGGCATCGCGAATACGCCGGTACTCCACCTGCCGCTCCTCGCGCATGCGGCGGCGAATCTGCTCTTCGTCCGCCTCCGGCAGCTCCGTCACGGGCAGGACATAGGCGTCGCCGCCCCTCTGGACGATGTCTTCGGCGGTCCACTCCAGCTGCTCGAGCAGGTGCTCGGAGTACGGAAGGATCACCGCGCCGGGCGTGAGCATGACCGCGCCGAGGCGCTGGAGGCTGCGCCACGTGGCGACCCGCGCCGTGCTCGAGGACGACGGCAGCCGCCACGTCAGGACGAGCCACCTCGGCCCGTTCATGCCGCCGGCACGATCAACCGCCTGTGCATTGGAATGCAACATACATTACATGCAACGTATGTTGCAACAATTGCGGTGCGTGTTTAGCATCAGCTCAGAGTGCATTTCGTCACGCGGGAGCACGTCCACGTCGACCGAATCGCGACCGCCTGGGCGATCCGCCGGTTCGTCGACCGGGAGGCGACCTTCGAATTCGTCGCCCGGACTCGGGACGTGAGCAAGCTCGCCGGCATTCCGTTCGACATACGCGGCGCCGAGCTTGGCCACCGCGACGGCCGTTGCACGTTCGAGACCCTGCTCGAGAAGTACGAGCTTCGTGACCCCGCGCTGAGGCGCATGGCCGCGATCATCCGGGGGGCGGACCTCCCTCACGAGGAGGGGGCCCCCGTCGAGTCGCCAGGGGTCCTGGCCATCTTCGACGGCATCCGCGAAGGCGCGACCGGCGACCAGCAGCGCATCGAGTCGGGAATGGTCGTCTGCGACGCGCTTTACGACTACTGCCGGGCGAAGCGGTCGGTAGCCTGAACTATCTCCCGGCTGACCGCCGGGCCCGTTCCGTGCCCGGACTCGTCGACGATGGCCAGCCGGGCCCGCGGCCACGCGCGAGCCAGCGCCAGGGTGTTGTCGAGCGGAGCGTGGAGGTCCTCCCGAGCGTTGATCAGCACCCCGTCGAGGTTCGACAGGGCGCCGGCCTCGCGCAGCAGCACGCCGTCGTCGAGAAACAGGTTGTGGCGCATGTAGTGGGTGACGATGCGGGCGAACGCGACGGCGTAATCGGGATCACGGAAGCGAGGCGCGAGCTCGGCGGCCGGAGCCGACTCCCACACGCACCATTCCTCGGCTGCCTTGCGGCGCACGCGCCCGTCGGGATCGCTGAGCATCCGGGCGACTGCTTCCACAACGTCGGCCTCCCCGGCGAAAGCCGCCAGTCGGCTCCACTGCTCGGGGAAGAACCGCGAAAGCCCGCCGCGGAACGTCCAGTCGACCTCGCTGTGCCTGCCCGTGGTCACTCCGAACAGGACCATCTCGCTCGCGCGCTCCGGATGCCGCTCCGCGTAGGCCAGGCTCAGGGTACTGCCCCACGAGCCGCCGAGCAAGAGCCAGCGGTCGACGTCGAGGTGATCGCGCAGCCGCTCCATGTCCTGGATCAGCGCCTGGGTGTTGTTCGCCTCCAGGTCAGTGCTCGGGTCGCTCGCGTGCGGCCGGCTGCGCCCGCAGTTGCGCTGGTCGAACAGCACGACACGGTATCTCGCCGGGTCGAAGAAACGCCGGAACGCCGGTGAGCATCCAGAGCCCGGACCGCCGTGCACCATCAGCGCCGGCTTGCCCGCCGGATTGCCGCACGTCTCCCAGTACACGTGGTTGCCGTCGCCGGCCTCGAGGAGGCCCGACGCGTAGGGTTCGATCTCCGGGTACACGCGATGCAATCCTGACCGCGGGCCGGCGCTGCCGCCCTGTTAGAGGATCACGACCTCCATCGCCTCCAGGCGCGCCGGGTCGGCAATCATCTCGATCTCGACGACTTTGTCTTGAGCGACCTTGAAGCCGAACACGACGCGCGGCTTGCCGCCCGGTGCCCAGACAAGTCCGGGGAGACCGTCGATCAGGGCAGCCCTCGCGGTGCGGGCGCGGCCGGCAAATACCGCCGCCACCGACTCGCGGCCGGTCACCTCCATGTCCGCCCCGACCTGGACCGCCGCGGCGTCGGACCGGAGCACGACCGCGGGGTCGAGCAGCGCGAGCAGCGCGCCGAAGTCTCCACCGCGCGACGCGGCCAGGAAAGCGTCGACGATCTTGCGCTGGCGGCCGACGTCGGCGCGTGGCGCCTTCGGCGTGCCCCTCACGCGTCTGCGCGCGCGGCTCGCGAGCTGCCGTGTGGCCGTCTCCGACCGGCCCACGATGGGCGCGATCTCGTCGAGCGGCATCGCGAACATGTCGTGAAGCACGAACGCCACGCGCTCGGCGGGGGTGAGCGTCTCGAGGACGACGATGAGCGCAAGGCCGATCCCCTCGGCGAGCATCACCTCTTGCTCGGGATGCACGCCCACCGCCGGCGCGTGGAAGTCGAGCGGCTCTTCGCGCCGCGACTTGCGCGAGCGCAGGATGTCCAGGCATACGCGGCCCACAACAGTGGTCAGCCAGCCGCCAAGGTTTTCGATGGCGCCTGCGTCGGAGCGGCTCAACCGCAGCCACGCTTCCTGCACCGCGTCGTCCGCTTCGGAGCGCGAGCCCAGCATGCGGACGGCGATCGCCGCGAGGCGAGGGCGGTTCTCTTCGAACTTCTCGGTCAGCCAGTCACGTTTTTCCATCTGCGCTCGTCAAAGGAGTGACGGCTGATATCTCCGTAATGTGACAAGACGAAAGGAGCTGATGTACATGAACCCTGGCATCAACGCGATTGTGATCGGCGTCGAGGACATGGACCGAGCGAAGAAGTTCTACGGTGAGGGTCTGGGCTGCCCCATCGAGCAGGACTACCCACAGTTCGTCTTGTTCAAGCTCGGAAACGGATCGTCAAACCTCGGTCTCTACCCTCGCGAGGCGCTGGCAGCGGAGGCCGGTGTGTCCCCGGAGGGCAGCGGCTTCAGCGGCGTGACGTGGCACCACATCGTCGACTCGACCGCCCGCGTTGACGAGGTCATGGCGCAGGCGGAGCGCGCCGGCGCGAAGGTCGTCAAGCCTGCGCAGAAGGTCCAGTGGGGTTACTTCGGATACTTCGCCGATCCCGACGGCAACCTCTGGAAGGTCGCTTCGTCAGGAGGCCGCTGACAGCCCCTCACGCGCAGACGCCCGTCCCGTGTTCTCATGGGAGACGAGCCTTGCCGTGTGGATGATCGCCAAGGGTTTCAGTCCGTCGCCGGTCATCGCCGACCCCGCAGGTGCGGCGGTGGTTGCAGCTTGAAGCGATGACCGTCGCGGTGCTCGGACCGGGAGGAGTGGGCGGGTTCCTGGCGGCGATGCTCGCCCACTACGGCACACCGGTCTTCGTTCTCGCCAACGACCCCACAGCTTCGGCGCTCGCACATGACGGACTCCGGCTCGAAAGCGGCCGGTTCGGCAACTTCGACGTGTCGGTCCGCACGGCGGCGCGATTGGCCGAGCCGGTCGATGCCGTGCTCATCACCGTCAAGTCGACTCACCTCGCGCGGGCGGTCGAACGAGTGCCGGCGGGCGCGCTCGGAGACGCAATCGTCGTGCCGTTCCTCAACGGACTCGACCACGTGGATTTCCTCCGCTCGATCTACCCGCCGGCCAGAGTGGTCGCCGCCACCATCGCGATCGAAACGACGCGTGTGGAGACGGGACTCGTTCGCCACACAAGCGCTTTCGCCGCGATCGATATCGACGAGGCAGGCCACCAGCTCGCGGATCAGCTCGGGGCAACCGGCATCGATGTTCGGATTCGCGATGACGAGCACGCGATGCTGTGGGACAAGTTCGCGGTGCTGGCGCCGATCGCGCTCCTGACGACGCACGAGCGGGCCAACGTGGGAGTCGTCCGCACTAAGCGGCGCGACGATGCCGTCGCCCTGATCGGGGAGGTGGCCGCGGTCGCGAAGGCCGACGGCGTGACGGTCGACCCGAGTGCCGTCCTGAACCGGCTGGATTCCGCCCACGACTCACTCGAGTCGTCGATGCAGCGTGACCAGGCGGCGGGCCGGCCGTTGGAGCTCGACGCGCTGGGTGGGGCTTTGCTCCGGCGCGCGGGCCGGCACAACGTACCGGTGCCGGTGGCCCAGAGGTTGGTGTCGGAGCTCGAAGCGCCGACGGGTCAGGCGGTGGTCAGATGAGGCTGCGCGGCAGGCGTAGAAAGAGAGGATGCAGATCACGAAGAACAGCGTCAAGACCACAGCGGGTCCCAGCGAATGGTTCACCGGCGCCGTGTTCATCGACCAGGTCGCGGTCCCTTCCGGCGTCGCGCGCATCAGCGCCAACAGCGTTCATTTCACGCCGGGCGCCCGTACCGCGTGGCACACGCATCCGAACGGGCAGACCGTCTTCGTCACCGAGGGCGCCGGCCGCGCGCAGCGCCGCGGCGGACCGCTAGAGACCATCCTTCCCGGCGACCGAGTCTTCTTCGAGCCTGGCGAGGAGCACTGGCACGGCGCGTCGCCCACCCGATTCATGACCCACCTTGCGATGCTCGAGGTCGACGACAAAGGCAACACCGCGACGTGGGGCGACCACGTCACGGACGACGAGTACGGCGCATGAAGGCCGCCCTTTACAACGGCCCTCACTCGATCGAGGTCGGCGAAAGGCCTGACCCGGTGATCAAGGAGCCCACCGACGCGATCGTCCGCGTCGTCCTTTCATGTGTGTGCGGCTCGGACCTCTGGTACTGGCGTGGCGAGTCGCCGCACGACCTCGGCCCGATCGGGCACGAGTTCATCGGCGTCGTCGAGGAGGTCGGCAGGGAGGTGCGAGGCGTCGCCCAAGGCGACTTCGTCATCGCCCCGTTCATCTTCTGCGACGGCACCTGCGCGAACTGCCAGGCGGGGGTCACCTCGCAGTGTGTCCGCGGGGGGGCCTTCGGCAACCACGGCATCGACGGCGGCCAGGGTGAGGCGGTACGCGTGCCCCTGGCGAGCAGCACCCTGGTCCGCGTGCCCGGCTCCGCTCACTCGGACGAGACGATGCGGTCGCTGCTCACACTGTCCGACGTGATGTGCACCGGCCACCACGCGGCGGTGAGCGCCGGCGTCAAGGCGGGCGGCGTCGTCGCCGTCGTCGGTGATGGCGCGGTCGGGCTGTGTGGAGTTCTCGCGTCGCAGCGCCTGGGCGCAGAGCGGATCATCGTCCTGAGCCGCAACCCGGCGCGGCAGAAGCTTGCGATCGATTTCGGCGCCACGGACGTCATCGCCGAGCGCGGCGACGCGGCGGTCGAGGCCGTTCGCGAGCTGACCAGCGGCGTCGGCGTCGACGCCACCCTCGAGTGCGTGGGCACGGGCCAGTCGGTCGCGACGGCGCTGGCCATCGCACGGCCGGGCTCGATGGTCGGCATCGTCGGCGTGCCGCACGGCGTCGACGCGACGATCGCCGACACGATCGTCTTCCGCAATGTCGGCCTACGCGGCGGGGTCGCGCCGGCGCGGGCCTACATCCCCCAGATGCTCGACGATGTGCTCGAGGGGCGCCTGAATCCGGGCCGCGTCTTCGACTTCGAGACCGACCTCGACGGCATCGCCCAGGCGTATGCGGCGATGGACGAACGCCGGGCGATCAAGTCGCTGGTGCGGTTGGGGCGATGACGGCCTGGACTCGTGCGGAGCTCGACAGCATCGGAGGCGCCGAAGAGATCGAGATCGCGCCCCGCCGCCGCGACGGGTCGCTGCGCGAACCGGTGACACGCCGTTGCGCACCGGCAGCGTTCTGAACCCGACCTACTACGTGCTGACGCCGAGCAGCTTCAACGAGTTCGACGCGCTGGTGTTCCTGCCAACGACCACCTACCCGCGTGGCGCGGAGCCACTGTCGAGTTGGACATGCTGAAGAGTTCTGCGTTGAGTAGCGCGGACCTCGCGGCCTGGTGCCGCCAACACCTCTCTTCCGCTCCGTCCGAGACGCTCTTCGAGGTTGGCCACCTATCGCGGGTCACTGGCCTGCACCTGGAGGATGGACGGAGGGTCGTCGTCAAGGTCCGGCCCTGGCAAGACCGTCTGGTCGCCTGCGGCCAGGTGCAACGAGGACTGGCGGAGCTTGGCTTTCCCGCTCCAAGGTTGCTCATCGGTCCCGAGCGGAAGGACGGGCTACGCCATTTCGGCCGAGACGTTGGTCGACGGAGGCCGGCAGCTGGAGAATCACCCGCGGGCCGCGTCCCTCTTCTCCGCGTGCCTTCGCCGATTCATCGAGCTGGCGTCGCGACTGGATCCACCTGGTTCACTCGAGCCATCTCCGCCCTGGGTCGGTTGGAGTCATCGCGGCCCGCGGCTCTGGCCGCCACCAGATGATCGCGACGGAGACCTCAATGCTGTCAGCCCGGGGGACTGGTTGGATCGAATCGCCGGCGGAGTGCGCAAACGCCTGGCGGCGTTCAAATCTCAGCCCGTGATCGGGCACGGCGA
>WNGH01001720.1_pt1 | contig 20591 bp, 21 predicted proteins | sample 5400631 | NCBI WGS metagenome assembly WNGH01 (sample SAMN13153373, study PRJNA577476) | soil metagenome | isolation source: 115 cm soil or saprolite under Garry oak tree replicate 1 | place: USA:California | collected 2016-06-15
GGTTCGGGTTGACGCGGCCGTGCAAGAGCAGCCGGTGCGTGCCCTCGAGCTTCTCGACGACGCGGCGCACGGCGTCGGCGGCTCCGATGGTGACGGGCTCGGCGTCGCGCCGCGACGGGACGAAGGAGAGCACCATGACATCGGTGTCCGAGTCCATGAAGACGTCCTTCAAGAACACCTCGGCGCTCTTCGCGTTGCCCTTGGGCGTATCGATGAAGTGGCCCTGCACGTCGAAGATGAACTCGTCCTTCGCCGGCCCGACCTGCGCGCGCGCGAGCCGATCGTCGAGCACCGCCTCCCTGGAAATCTCGAAGGCGCCCCCTAAGCGGCCGGCGGCGGCGTTCGCCGCGTTGAAGGCGAGCAGCGTGCTCGCGGCGCCGCAGGAGGAAATGAGGAACCCGCGGCGGGTGAGATTTACTTTCTTCGAGAAGGAAGAAGCGAATTCGTGCGCCAGGCGGTTGGCCTCGAGGTTGACCGGCCACAGAGGCACGGGCGCGAACTCGCGGTTGGAGGTCGAGTCGAGCTTGATCGGCAGCCGTTTGCCTTCGGGGTCGATGCGGTGTTTCATGGCGGGTCTCCTTACAAAAGCGGATACACGCCCCTTCAGGGCATGTAGCCGCCGCCGTTCACGTGGATCGTCTGGCCGGTGATGTAGCGCGCGTCGGGCCCGCACAGCATGCGCACCACCGCGGCGACTTCCTCGGGCTCGCCGCGGCGGCCGATCGGGGGCAGGCCGCGCCGGTCGCGCGGCCTGAGCGGCGCGCCCGGCAGACCGCGCACGGTCTCGATGGTCCCCGGCACCACGCAATTGACCGTGATGCGGCGCGGCGCGAGGTCGAGCGCGAGCGCCCGCGTCATGCCGGCGATGCCGGCTTTGGCCGCGATCACGTGGGCGCGGCCGGTTGCGCCCTTGTGCGCGGTGAGGCCACCGATATTCACGATCGCCCCGCCGCGCACGCGAATGAGGTGCGGCAGGCAGGATTGGGTGCACAGGAACGCGCCGTCGAGCACGGTCGCAAGTACGCGGCGCCAATCCTCGAGCTTGATGTCCTCGAAGTGCGTCTCGCTCCTCACCGCGGCGTTGTTGACGAGAATGTCCAGGCGTCCGAACTGCTTGACCGTCGCGTCCACCATCTTCGCGACCGCGTCGGGGTCGGTCACGTCGGCGAAGTGGAATGCCGCCGTGCCTCCGTTGGATTTGATCGTCGCTACCGTGTTCTTGGCGTCGCCGTGCGAGGTGTTCGCGTTCACCATCACCGTCGCGCCGCCCGCGGCGAGCGAACGCGAGATCGCCCGGCCGATGTTCCTTGCGCCGCCGGTGACGAGCGCGACTTTCCCGGAGAGCTCGCTGCCCGGAGTCATTCCCACTTCGTTCATCGAGCGGCCCGTCAACGCACGTTTTCCAGGAGCAGAAGCAGCCCGCCGAGGATGGCGGTGTTGCCGAGCAGGATGATCCGGGAGAGGTTGCGCTTCGCCGCGTCCTGCATGCTCCAGAAGCGATGGAAGATCGCGGTGGCCGTCACCGTGAACAGGATCAGGCAATAAACGCCGATTTCGGCGTGCCAGCCGGCGAGGAGCAGCGCGCAGCCGCCGAACTGCAGCGCGATTCCGATCCAGAACGCGGCCGCAGGGAACGGGGTGTGGGAGGCCGTCATGCGCTCGATGTGGCCTTTGATCCGCGCTTTCGTCAGGTTGCAAAGCCCGGTGACGAGAAAGCAGAGCACGATGGGCAGCCTTCCCGCCGTGTCGGTCCATGAAAGATCGCCGTACATGAACCTCTTCTCTTATAATTTTCGCCGGTCAAACCTTACCGCGCCGCCGGTCGCCCCGATACCGGAGAGGATACGCCATGCCATTCGCAACGATCAACGGCATCAGGATCAACTATCTCATACAGGGCAAGGGGCCCCATCTGCTGATGTTCGCGCCCGGCGGCTGGCGCTCCGTGATCTCGCGCTGGACCGCCGCCGGCGGCAAGGAGGCGTTCGGACAGATGGACGGACTCGCGACGCTGTCGCGCCACTTCAGCTGCATTGCCTACGACCGCCGCGAGTGCGGCATGTCGGGAGGCCGCGTCGAGCCTCTCAACTGGGATTTGTATGTCGAGGAAGCCAAGGGGCTCCTCGATCTCGCCGGTGCGAAGCAGGCGTTTATCCTCGGCAGCTGCATGGGCGCATCGCTCGCTCTCGCTTTTGCGGTGCGCCACCCTTCGGCATGCACGGGACTCCTCCTGCACTGGCCGGTGGGCGGGTACCTGTGGATGCAGAAGGGCCACGAGTTTTTCCGGCGCCATATGGACTTCGTACGCGCGAACGGCCTCGCAGCGGTGATCGAGCGCGCGCCGCAAGGGAAAAATTTCTGGCTCGATCCGGAGATCGGGCCATGGGGATCGCCCGCCGCGGTCTATCCAGAGTTCGCCCGCGAGCTCGCGAAGCAGGACCTGAAGCGGTATCTCGATGTCTGCGCGCGCAGCCGGGACGCGATCTTCAACGACACCATGCCCTCGGGCGCAAGCGGCGAGGAGCTCATGCGGATTCAGATTCCGGCGCTCGTCATGTCGGGCGCGGACAGCCGGCACACGCGCTCGGCGTCCTGGGCGTTGAAGGAGCTCCTGCCGCAATCGGAGCTGTGGGAAGTGCTGCCGCCGCACCAGACCGGCCAGAACACGCTCGAACAGATCCTGCGGTTCACGTCGCGTCTCGAAGCTTCGGCACGAGCCGCCTGAGAGCCTCCCGGCAGATGTTCAATCGGCTTCCGGCGCTCGCCCGCTTCCTGCTCGTCGTGACCGCGGTGAACTTCGCCGTGTTCGCGGCCTTCCGGCTCGCCTTCTGGGCGGCGTTTCGCGAGGCCTTCGCGGATGCGCCTTGGGCGGACCTCGCCAGGGCCTTCTATCTTGGATTCAAGTTCGACCTGCGGCTCGCGCTTCTCATCGGTTTGCCGCTCGCTCTCGTCGGCTGGATCCGGATTTTCGATCCGGCGCGGCGAAGTGCCGCGCGGACTGCCTGGCTCGGCTATCTCGCGCTCGCGCAGTTCGCCGTGCTGCTCGCCTACTTCGTCGATTTCGGCCACTACGCCTACGTGCGCTTGCGTTTGAACGCGAGCCTCGTCGATCATCTGACGCCGGTGTCGGTCGCGGCGCGGGTGGCGTGGGATACCTACCCGGTCTTGCCGGGTGTCCTGGCCCTCGTCGCGCTCACCTTCGGATATGTCTGGATCGTACGTCGCGCTGCGCAGCCCGCGCTCGCGCCGGCCGCGGAGCCCCTTCGCAAATGGGGGAGGCGCGCGGCGGTCACGGCGCTCGCGGGCCTTTACCTCCTGGGCATCTACGGCAAGTGGTCGTGGTACCCCTTGCGCTGGAGCGAGGTGTATTTTTCCTCGAGCGAAGCGCTCGCCGCGCTCGCCTTGAACCCGGTCCTTTTTCTCGCCGACACCGCCGAAAACCGCGGCCGCCCCTACGATACGGACAAAGTGCGCGAGCATTACGCCTACACGGCGTCGCTCCTGGGAGTGAAACACCCGGACCCGGAGAAACTCGATTTTGCCCGGTACGTGACGCCGCGGAGCCCAGGCCCCGGCCGCTACAACCTGGTGGTGATTCACCTGGAGTCTTTCGCCGCGTTCAAGGCGGGGGTGTTCGGCAACCGGGCGAACGCCACGCCCTACTTCGACGCGATCGCCCGGGACGGAATCCTGTTTACGAATTTTTTCGTGCCGGAAGTTCCGACCGCGCGCTCGGTGTTCACCATGCTTACCGGAATTCCCGACGTCAATCCGACCACCACCGCCTCGCGCAATCCGCTGGTCGTGAATCAGCACACCCTGGTCAACGCGCTCGAAGGATACGAGAAGTTCTATTTCCTCGGCGGCAGCGCCACCTGGGGCAATATCCGCGGCCTGTTCACGCACAACATCCCCGGGCTGCGCATGTACGAGGAGGGCGACTACAGCGCGCCGCAGGCCGATGGCTGGGGCGTGTCGGACGTCGTGCTCTTCGAAAAGGCGCACGAGGAGCTCGGCAAGGCGAAGAAGCCCTTCTTCGCGTTCATCCAGACCGCGGGAAATCACCGGCCGTACACGATTCCGGAGGACCGGCGCGGATTCGAGCTCGCGCAGTTGGACGCCACCGCGCTCGAGGAAAACGGCTTCGACAGCCTCGCGGCGTACAACGGTCTGCGCTTCCTCGACTATGCGCTCGAGTCCTTCTTCGCCCGGGCGCGGAAAGCGCCCTACTTTCAGAACACGGTGTTCGTGATGTACGGTGATCACGGCAATCCCTCGAACCAGCAAACCCCATGGGAGCAGTTGAGGCTCACCGGCTATCACGTGCCCCTGGTCATCTACGCGCCGGGCTTCGTCAGGCAAGGCAGGCGCATCGACTTCGCCGCGAGCCTGCCCGATTCCCTGCCGACGTCCTTGGGCTTGCTCGGAATTCCCTACCTCAACACCGGGCTCGGGCGCGATCTGTTCAGTCTCGGCCCCAGGGATCCGCATTTCTCGCTGATCGGGGAGAACGGCGTGCTCGACGACGACTTCTATCTGCGGCTGGATCCGGGCGGTGCGCGCCTGTTCCCTTACCGCTCGCAGGCGGCAGCGGGGGATGTGCACGAGCGCTATCCGGAAAAAGTCGCCTCGCTGCGGCGCCTGCACCAGGCGCTCTACGAGACCTCGAAATACCTGCTCTACCACAATCCGGCTAGACCTCACGCTCCAGACGGAGCCGTGGTTCGGCAAGCTGCTGTTCGATGACGCTCAGGGCCCGATGGTCGAAGTGGGGGTCGCTCGTCGCGGTGGCTCTGGTCTTTGCCGGTCTTTACGTTCGAAACCTCGCTGCGCCCTCGCCCGGTGGATTCGTGCCTGCGCAAGCCGCCGCTCGCGCCCCGTCTCCGGCAAAACCTTTCTACAGGACACGATTCCTGCCCAACGAGACCGCGCAGTCGGTCCACAGCGCCGCTGCCGCGGAAATCTCTGGCGGACGCTTGAGGGCGTTCTGGTACGGAGGAAGCCGCGAAGGCGCGTCGGACGTGGCGATCTATACCTCCGTCTATTCTCCAGGAGAAGGGACCTGGAGCCCGGAGCGAGTCGTCGTCACCCGCGAATTCGCGCAACGGCATCTCCAGCGCTACGTGCGCAAATTGGGCAATCCCGTGGTGGGCCGCGACACTAGGGGACGCCTGTGCCTCTACTTCGTCAGCGTGTCTGTCGGCGGCTGGGGAGGTAGCGCGGTCAACTCGATGGTCTCGGAAGACGAAGGCGAGACCTGGAGTTTACCCCGGCGATTGATTGCGACTCCGTTTTTCAATATCAGCACGCTGGTGAAAGGCACGCCGCTCCTATTTTCCGACGGCGCGATCGGCCTGCCGGTGTATCACGAATTGCTGGGCAAGTTCGGCGAGCTGCTGCGTCTGGACGCCGCAGGCCATGTGATCCGGAAAACCCGGCTGTCCTGGGGGCAGTCCTCGTTGCAGCCGGTGATCGTCCCGCGATCGGACAGGGAAGCGGTGGGCTTCATGCGTTATGCGGGAGATCCCCCGAATCGGATCCTGATAGTGCGAACCGCGGACGGCGGAGTTCACTGGAGCCCGCCCGCCAAGACGGCGTTGCCGAATCCGAACTCGGCGATCGGAAGCGTGCTGCTCGCCGACGGCAGCTTGCTGCTCGCGTTCAACAACGCAGATGAAAATCGCGAAGACCTTTCGCTCGCGCTCTCGAAGGACTTCGGCGCGACCTGGCGCATCGCGCACCGGTTCGAAGGCGATCCTGGATCGCCGCAGGCGCCGGTCCCGGAATACTCCTATCCCTGGATCATGCAGGACCGGGCAGGCGACATTCACGTCCTCTACACCTGGGGTCGTTCGCGCATCAAGCACGTGCAGTTCAATCCGGCCTGGCTGGAGGCGAAGCATTGATCTCGGCGAACGCCATCTTCGGCCTTTTCGGCTGCGGTCTGCTCAGTGTCGCCGCGGTCGTGACCTCGATTCGGCTGCGGCGCCTGCCGGTGCGAGTCCGCTACGCAGTCGTGTCGGTCGCAGCCTTTGCCGTTTTTGTTCCGATCGGCGAGCTCCCGGTCGCGGCCTACGTCCGAGGCGTCACCGGAGACTTGAGCATGTCGACGCTCGTCCTCGCCGGGGCGGCCTGCCTCGCGCAGCTCACCGGGAGAACGCCGATCGGACAGCGGGATCTGCGCGCGCTTTGCTGGCTATGGGTGCTCGCCGCCGTGCTCCTGTACCCGTTTGCGCTCGGGTGGACGCCGTTCGATCCGTATTCGCTGGGGTATGGATCGATCGAATTTCTCACGGCCCTGTTGCTGATCACCCTGGCTGCGTGGTGGGCGAGGCTGTACCTCATCGTGTTCATCGTCATCGCCGCAGCGCTTGCGTATCTCGCAGGCGCATACGAATCGCGTAACCTCTGGGATTATCTGATCGACCCGCTCGTGTCCGTCTACGCACTGGTTCGGTTGATAAGGCCGCGAACCGTTTTGCCGCAGCCCGCTAGTCGATCGCCTTGATTCCCGCGGCCTCGATGATGCGCGCGTACTTGACGGTTTCGCGACCGAGGAACTCGGCGAACTGTTCGGGCGTGCTCGCCACCACCGTCATGCCGTCCGCTGCGATGCGCTCCTTCGTGTCGGCCTGGTCCAGGATTCGGGCCAGTTCTCGCTGAAGCTTGGCGACGACGCCGCGCGGGGTCGCTCCCTGCACGAACAGACCGTACCAGGTGGTCATTTCGTAACCCGGCAATCCCGCCTCGTCGATCGTCGGGATTTCCGGCGTGATCGGCGAGCGTTGCGGGCTCGTCACGCCGAGGGCGCGCAAACGCCCGTCCTTCAGGTAGGGGAGCGCGAGCATCAGGTTCATGTAGTACACCGGCACCCGGCCGGCCAGAACATCGGCGAGCGCTCCGCCCGATCCCTTGTAAGGCACGTGGGTCATCTTCACGCCGGCCATCACGTCGAACAGCTCGGCGCACAGGTCTGAGAGCGAGCCGGCACCCGGTGAGCCGAAGTTGAGTTCCCCCGGACGCGACCGGGCGAATTCGATCAGCTGCTTCACCGATTTTGCGGGCAATGAAGGGTTGACGACCAGCACCATCGGGCCGGAGGCGAGGTTGGACACCGGGGCGAGGTCGCGCGCCTGGTCGTAGGGCAAGTTGCGCATGAGGATCGGGTTCGAAACGAAACCCGATTGCACCAGCAGCAGCGTGTGTCCGTCGGGTGCGGATTTCGCCACCGCGGCTGCCCCGATGGTGCCGTTCGCGCCCGCGCGGTTTTCCACGACGACTTGCTGATTGAAGCGGTCCTTTAGCTTCTGGGCGATGGTGCGCGCCATGATGTCGGTGGAACCTCCGGCCTGGAAGGGCACGATGATCCGCATCGCCCCGCTCGGATAGTCCTGCGCACCCGTCGCGCTCGATCCGAGCGCCAGGAGAGGAAGCAAGCCTCTTGCAGCGCATATCCGCAAACCATGCCACTTGCTCATCCGCGATCTCCAAGCGTATTGTGACGCGACTCGCCCGCGTTCGAAAACCCCTGCAGGGAGGAAATCATGAAAGTCCGGCTGGTTGTAATGGCCTGCGCTTGGCTGCTTGCGCTGCCTGTTCAGGCGCAGGACCTCGGTCCTCAGGTCAGAAAAATCAAGGACGGGATCTACGTCTATGCCGCAAGGGCACAGGATTCCAACGTCAGCATCATCCAGACCAGGGACGGTGTGGTGATGATCGACACAGGCCAGACCCCGGTGGATTCTCTGGCCGCAATGGGAATCCTCAAGAAGCTTTCAGCCCAACCGGTGCGCTTCATCATTCACACGGAACCCCATGACGATCATACGAACGGGGATTTCGTGTTTTCACCTCCGGCGGTCGTGGTCGCGCACGCCGGCGCCACCGAGTCGATGCGGAAAGCGAACACGGTCGAGCGAAATCAAAAGCTGGCGGGCGAGTATCCCGGGATGGGCGAAGCGATGAAGGGCTACAGGCAAGTCCTGCCGCATATCGAGTTTCAGCAGAAGATGACCCTGAATCTCGGAGAACGGAACCTGGAGCTCATCTACCTGAAGAACGTCCACAGCGAGGCGGACACCGCGATCTGGCTTCCCAATGAGCGCGTGCTCTGGGCTACCGCGGCGGTGGGGGTCAAGCGCTATCCCAATATCCGGCCTTTCCTCACGATTCCGGATATCCTAGCCGCCATCAAATTGATGCGCGCGCTGAACCCGGAAGTCGTGATCGCGGGTCACGGCGCGCCGGGCACGACCAAGATATTCGACGAGATGGAGCGCTACTACGCGCTCTTGCTCGAGCGCGTAGGCAGGATGGCGCGCGAGGGCAAGGCGCTGGAGCAGATCAAAGCGGAGCTCAAGATGCCCGAGTTCGACGACTGGGCCGGCAGGGAACGCTTCCCCAGCAACGTCGACGCGGCCTGGCGGGCGGTAAAAGGAAGCTGATCTACTTGGCAAGCATGCCGATCGCCCGCCGGTAGTACGAAAGGTCGAGGTATTTTTCGGAGGGCGGGGTCCCCCCACCCTCGATCTCGGCGCGCAGCGCAAGGAGGTTCCGGAAGCCTTCCATGTCGAACCGCGCGTCCGGCGTGAACCCGCGGGTCGGATCGACGAGCAGCCGGTAGGTTCGCTCCGCGACCTCGCGTGAAACCTTCAACTTGTCCACGAGAATCGCCGCGCACTCGGCTTGGTTCTCGGGCCGCCGTACCCAGCGAAGCGACTCGACGTAAGCGGCGATGTAGCGCTCGAGCAGCGGGCCGTTCGATTCGAGCCAGGCGCGCAGCGCAAAGGCGCCGTTCGCTTGATAGGGCCCGAGGATGTCCACGGTATTTCCCAGGCTTTTCATGCCCAGTTGTTCGGCTTGGATGGTAAACGGGAGATTCAGTATCGCCGCGGCGTAGTCCCTGTTCTCGGCCATGGCTTTCAGGCGCAACTCGCCGCGTCCCACCGGCACCACCGTGTAGTCCGCGCCGTCCTTCAAGCCGTGCCTGAGCAGGATTTTCTTCGCCTGGATCGCGTACGCCGTGTTCGGCGCATCGACCACGAGCTTGCGTCCGCGCAGATCGGCGAACGAGCGGACGTAAGCCTGGACGAAAAACTCGTTCATGCCGCTGTCGCCGCCGGTGACGATCAGGACGTCCTTCTTCGCCGTTTCAACCATGGCGACCGCGTTGTCCACCGCGGAATGCACGAGGTCGAATTCGCCGGCCGCAAGGCCTTCTCGCTGCCGGGTGGAGTTTTCGGTAAAGGAAAGCTGCAGGGCGAGGCCGTGCTTCGTGAAGATGCCCTTTGCAACGCCCGCGTGCAGGGGGAGCGCCTTCGCGTTCGGGAAGCTATTGACGCGAACCGTGGCCGGGTCCGCGGCGGCCGCGGCGGTGGCTGCAAGCATTGCCAGGACGAGAATCCATCGTTGGATCATTTGCCCTCCTCCGTAGTCGCCCGTGGATTTGTCGGAATACGCGGGTTATTCTATTGTTTACTGCGGGGGCGGACGTCGATCCCGCGGGTCCGATTGGAGGGTTCCAGCATGCTTGCAGCCGAAAGAGTCAGAGTCTTCTGGCAACCCGGGTGCACGAGTTGTCTGCGCACGAAGGAATTCCTGACGAAGAGCGGGGTCGACTACGAGTCGATCAACGTGCACGGTAATCCGGCCGGGATGGAGGAGCTGCGCAAGCTCGGCGCGCGCAGCGTCCCGGTCGTCGCGCGCGGCGACAAGTTCGTGTTCGCGCAGGCGCTCGGCGACGTCATCAAGTTCCTCGACCTGAAGGTACAGGTGCAGGAGCGGCTGAGTCCGGACGAACTGGTGAAGAAGCTCGAGCTCGTGCTGCCCGCCGCGTGCCGGTACATCCGGCAGATCCCAGCGGAGTGGCTCGAGAAGCCCTTTCGCAATCGCAACCGGCCGATCCGCGTGCTCTGCCACCACGTGTTCCGGATCGTGGAGGGATTTCTCGAATCGATGCACGACGGCCGCGAGCTGAGCTACGAGCGGATCATGCAGGAAGCGCCCGCGCTTCGCTCGGGCGAGGACATCGCGCGCTTCGGCGAGAGCGTCCTCGTGCGGCTGCAGGCGTGGTGGAAAACCTATCCGGACCGCGGCTGCTCGCGCGTGATGGACACCTACTTCGGCAAGCACCCCCTCCACGTGGTGCTGGAGCGCACGGCCTGGCATCCGGCGCAGCACACGCGCCAGCTGATGCTGATACTCGATACGCTGAAAATCGAGCCCGACCGCAGGCTCACGGCGCAGGACCTCGCGGGCCTGCCCCTGCCCGACAAGGCCTGGGACGACGAAAAGGAGGCAGGATGAGAAAAATGCTTGTCGCGCCGCGAATTCGACGAGGAATGGGGCAAGTTTAGAAAACCCGAGGCCTTCGTAGAGATCGTCTACGATGGCCTTGCGCCGCGCAAGAAGTAGCGTAAGAAGCGCGAGTATCAGGCCGCGCCCGCGAAGTCGCCGCCTTCCTCGAGCTCGGAAAAGCGCACTGGCAGCACCTCCCGTGTGGCGAGCCTTCCGTCCATGGATTTCTCCACGAGCATCAACTGCTGCTTGTCGGGAATCCCGGTCGGGATCACCATTTTGCCGCCGGGCTTCAGCTGGCCGAGTAGCGGCGGCGGAATCAAGTCGGGCGCCGCGGTTACCACGATCTTGTCGAAAGGCGCGTGCTTGCTCCATCCATAGTAACCGTTGCCGACGCCGATCTCGATGTTGCTGTAACCCAGGCGCTGCAATCTGCGCCGGGTGTCCAGAGCGAGCTCCTCGATGATTTCGATGCTGTAGACCCGGTCGACTAGATGCGAGAGGATTGCGGCCTGATACCCTACGCCGGCACCGACCTCGAGGGTCACGTCATCCGGCTTCAACTGAAGCAGATCGGTCATGAGCGCGACGATAAAGGGCTGCGAGATAGTCTTGCCGTAGCCGACCGGCAGTGGCGAGTTGAGATAGGCATAAGCTTGCAGCTCCAAGGGCACGAATTCGTGTCTAGGGATCTTGCCCATCACCTCGATTACCCCGGCGCCAAACGCCGATTTGCCGAGCTGCGCCGTAAGGAATACGGCATCGGCAACGATCTCAGCGACCATCTGCCGGCGCATCAGATCATGGTGCTGGTTTTCCATCGAACAGTGCTCCTTTGCCTGCGCGAGCTAGGCCGGATGACCTCGCATCGATCTTTGGACCGATTCGAAGGATTGAGGTTGCCTCGTCAGTGTAAGGAGGGCTTCTTCAGAAGATCCTGCCGGTCGGCCGAGGACACGCGAACGCGGGATACGGAGCCCTTACGCACCAGAGTCATCGGAACTTCGACCCCTGCGGCGCCGGTACTCCAGATTTTCCGGAACACGTCTGCAAGCCCACTCACCCGTCCGCCCGCGACCTCGATCACGATGTCGCCTACCTGTACACCGGCGCGTTCCGCAGGGGCGCCGCCCGCCAGACCCGAAACCACGACATGTCCTTTGACTTCGGTCGCATAAAGGCCGAGCCAGGGGCGGGCGGGCCGCCGCGCTCGGCCGAGCTTCACCAAGTCCTCGAGGATCGGCTCGAGCAAATCGATCGGCACCATCATGTTGCCCTGCACGGTTCGGCCACCCACTTCTTCCTGAACCATCAGCGAGCCTATCCCGAGCAGTCGCCCCCCTCCGCTGATCAGCGCTGCGCCGCTCCAATGGGGATGCGCCGGAGTGGTGAAGAGGGCTTCATCCAGTACGTACTCCCAGTAGCCGGCAAACTCTCGTTTGGCGATGAGCTTGGCCTTGAGCGCGTGCTTGCGGCCGCCGTGACCGGCCACGACGACGTCGTCGCCGACGCGGCAAGAAGCTGAAGGGCCCCGTGAAAGCGCTGGCGCGCCCAGCCTGCCCAGAGGCTGCACCAATCCGAAGCCGGTCGCCTGATCATACGCAAGCGGATGGCCCGCGACCGCCGCGCCCTTGTTCGTGTTCAGCCAAATGGTCGTCGCTTCGGTGATCAGATAGCCGATGGTGAGCACGAGTCCATCGTCGCGGATGACGACACCGTTGCCGATCCGTTCGGTACCGAGGATCCCGGCAGTAAAGGCGTCCTCGGGAACCTCGGAGCGCAACAGCACCATCGAGTCGAGCGCCGCCTCCAGGTCGAAGCGCAACTCCTCGGCATTGGGCTGCATCTCGGGCGGAAACGCCCAGTTGCTCAGGTCCGCCATGGGACTTCCCGCGAAATCTCGCCCTTCATTCTATGGTAGAGCCCGGCTTCGTGTCAGCTCCCGCGCGATAATTTTCCCGGTACACTCTCACGGTCAAAGACGGCCATGAACATTCCCATCAGCATCGCGATGGCTTCCAATCCGAGGACCTGGCCGATTTTCGACGGCAGGGTGAAACCGGACGGGATCGCGCTCATTCCGAGCGCCGTGCATCCGTCGGAGCTCTTCTGGCGGCAGCTGCGCTTTGCCGATTTCGATGTATCCGAAATGTCGTTTTCCTCGCTGATCATGGCGAGATCGAAGGGCGATGACCGCTGGGTCGGTCTGCCGATTTTTACGACGAGAAGGTTTTTCCATGCCGAGATCCTGGTGAGAAAGGATTCCCGGATCGATCAGCCCGGCGACCTGAAGGGGCGGCGAGTCGGCGTTCCTGAATACCAGCAGACCGCTGCGCTGTGGACGCGGGGCGTGCTCGAGCATGAATTCGGTGTTGCACCGAAGGACATGCAGTTCTGGATGGAGCGCACCCCGTCGCACAGCCACCGCGGCGCGATCGGTTTCTCACCCCCGCCCGGGGTGACGATCAATCAGATTCCGCCTGAGAAAAACATCGGATCGATGATGCTCTCGGGAGAACTCGAGGCAGCGATCCATTACATCGTGAATCCCAACCTCGTCGACCGGAGCACCGCCGACCTGTGGAACCATCCGGCCGTCAAGCCGCTCTTTCCCGACCCGCTGGCCGAAGGGATCCGCTACTACCGCAAGACCGGCATCTTTCCGATCAACCACGGAATGGTGATCCGGAAGGAAATCGTGGAAAAGCACCCCTGGGTCGTCCTGAATCTGTACAAGGCGTTCGAGCGCGCCAACGAAATCGCGAACCGCGAACGCCTGGAGCACGCCGAGTATCACTGCGCTGCGGGACTGCTATCCGGAGAAGCGAAAGAGGGGCTGGGCGTGCGGCTCGTGCAGCACGGCATCAAAGCCAACCGCAAGGTGCTCGAAACCGCCGCGAGCTACTCGCACGAGCAGGGGCTCACTTCGCGGCCGGTCGCGCTCGAGGAGGCGTTTGCTGCAAGCGCGATGGAACAATGAAAGGCGAGCCGGCCGCTGTCACTGCGCCGCGGTCTTCTGCCCGAGCAGCGCCTCGCGGAAACGATGCCTCAGGTGGCCGCCGTCCCGCGGCGGGAGTACGAGCGGCAGGCTGTCGCGCTTGACCTTCACCTGAAAGAAAAGTGGACCTCTGCCCTGGTAGATGCCCGAGCGCACGGCCGCAATTTCGGTGTTCCTGCGGATCAAGCGGGAATCGGCAAACCCGCACGCGCCGGCGACGCCCGCGAGATCGGTTCCGTAACCGGTATGCGTTTTCTGCATCCCGGTTTCCCCGTAGCGCTCGTTATCGAGCACCACGACGGCGAGGTTGCCCGGGCGCTGCACAGCGATGGTTGCGAGGCTCCCCAATCCCATCAGCATCTCGCCATCCCCCGTGACGACGAGCACGCGGCGCTTGGGCTGCGCGAGCGCAAGGCCCAGGCCGATCATGCACGCCGACCCCATTGCGCCCCACAGAGGGAAGGTGAGCGGATGATCGCCCGCCGCCGTGCAATCCCACGCGGCCGATCCGAGCCCGGCGACGACAAGCAGCGCGCCGCGCTCATCGAGGAGCGCATCGACCACTTTGCGGCGATCGAGCTCTGCGTCGCTCAAGGTTCTTCCCCGAACGACTTCGCGCCGATCATGCGTTGGGCGATCAGCACGGCAACCGCGCCGTAGCCGCCGAAAGCGAGCTTCGCCGCTGCGGTCACGGTGGTCAACGCCTCCTCCGCACGCTCGAGGCGCAAGGTGCGCACGCCGGCGAGGCGAAGCGTGTCCGGCGTTGCCTGTCCCATGGGAATCTGCCACGGATTGAATTCTCCCCATTCACCCCGCATCGTCACGATCATCAGAAGGGGGAAACCGCAGTTCGATGCGAGCGTCAGGGCATTGACGCAATTGCCCACGCCGCTCGACTGCATGAGAAGCGCAGCGCGTTCTCCGCCGAGCCAGGCGCCCGCCGCGAGAGCGACGCCCTCCTCCTCGGTCGTGAGCGGGACGGCCGTCATGTTCTTGTCTGCGTGGCAGAGCTCGATCAGGCGCTTGTGGCCTGCATCGGGCACATACGATACCTGCCGCACGCCCTGCGATTTGAGCGCGCTATGGATCGCCGCGGGCCAGTCGACGGCCCCGGTGGCGGACGATTTCGATATTTTCCTCTGCACTATTCGCCCTGATCACGCAGCCGACGAAGAACTAGCTGTTCATGATTATTCAGTTGCCAGGATGGCTTAGTCAACTTGCCCTGGGAACCTTTAGGTATGATTGCAGGCTTCCCCGAACGCCCCATCATCTGCAAGGAGGAAACCGGCATGAAACTCTACTATCACCCCGTATCCACGACCAGCCGCCCCGTGTGGCTGTTCATCGCCGAGAACGACATCAAGTGCGAGCTGCGCGTGGTCGACCTGATGAAGGGAGAGCACTACAAGCCTGAGTATGTGGCGATCAACCCGAACCGCATGGTGCCCGTGCTGGAGGACGGAGATTTCCGCCTGACGGAGAGTTCGGCGATTCTCAAGTACCTCGCGGAGAAAACCGGGTCTTCGGCCTATCCGAAAGAGCTGCACTCACGGGCAAAGGTGAACGAGATGATGGACTGGATCAATACGCAGGTCTGCCGCGAGTTCGCCTATGGGCTGGTCTACCCGCAGATCTTCCCCACCCACAAGCGGCGCAGCGACGAGGCGCACGCGGGGACGATCGCCTGGGGCAAGGAAAAGGCCCAAGGGTGGCTGAAGGTCCTCGATGAAAACCTGCTCGGGCCGAAGAAGAAATACCTGTGCGGCGAGCAGATCACGATCGCAGACTATTTCGGCGGTCCGTTCGTCGCTCTCGGCGAGATCCTGCGTTGCAACTACTCGGCGTATCCGAACGTCAACCGCTGGCTGGGTCGGATGAAAGCGCTGAAGAACTGGGGCAAGGTGCACGAAGTCTTCTACGGATTCGCCGCTTCGCTCAAGGACAAAGCCTTCGAGTCCGTTTGAGACGCACCAGGGTGTAGACCCAGGTGGCGGGCGGCATGCGCTACCAGCGCTGGCGGTGCCGGTACCACGGTTGATTCTTGGGTTTCTTCTTGTCCGGTTTCCCTTCCGGCGCTTCCGGGATGCCTCCTTGATCGGGGGCTGGGTCAACGGAAGAAGGCGAAGACGCGTGCTTCCGGGCACCCTCCTTCGAAGCCGAGGACTTCCTCGGGGCCGGCCCGGAGGGCTTCTCGGGAACCCGATGCAACATCTTTTTTAGGCTGCTAAGGATCGATTTGGAAAACTTCTCGGCCATGACTGGTTCAATAAAAGGTTGAGCGGCGCCATTCTATTACATCGGTTCGAGGCGCGGTCTTGACGACTCCTTCAGGGAGCGCCTAAAGCTATGGCTACCTACGCGATCGGCGATGTTCAGGGCAGTTTCGAAGAGCTGCAGGCGCTGCTTGGCGCATTCGGGTTCGATCGTGCGAAAGATCGCCTGTGGTTCGTGGGCGATCTCGTCAACCGCGGCCCGGCCTCACTTGCCACATTGCGCTTCGTGCGTGATTTGGGTGAGCGCGCGGTGACCGTGCTCGGGAACCACGATCTGCATCTGCTCGCTCTCGCTCAGGGCTCCGTCAAGGCTCGCGAAGACGACACGCTCGGGGACGTGATCGCCGCGCCCGATCGCGACGGCTTGCTCGACTGGTTGCGGCACCGGCCGATGGCGCACTTCGCCTCGAACTACGCGCTGGTCCACGCGGGGCTCCTGCCTCAATGGGACATCGCTACGGCGAAAGCACTCGCCGTAGAAGTCGAGACGGAACTGCGCGGACCCCGCCACAAGGAGTTTCTCGCGCAACTCTACGGTTCACGCCCGGATCGCTGGAACGAGAAGCTGCGCGGGATCGACCGGCTGCGCGTAATCGTCAACGCAATGACCCGCTTGCGCTTTTGCACTCCCGAAGGCGTTATGGAGTTCCATACCAAAGGCGAAACGGCCAAGGCTCCCCCCGGCTACCTTCCTTGGTTCGAAGTGCCCGGCAGGAAAAGCGCTGACTGCACTTTGATCTGCGGTCACTGGTCGGCGCTCGGCTTGCACATTGCGCCCAAGCTCCTCGCCCTGGATTCGGGTTGCGTTTGGGGGGGAAAGCTCAGTGCGGTTCGCCTGGAGGATCGGCGCTTGTACCAGGTAGCTTGTGCGGCCGATGCCGCGCGGGTGGACTCTCCTGCGGGGCGGGCACGCCCAGGGCCCCAGCGATAGCGATCTCCGCTTTTTCTGCGAGCGAGCGCCGCGTCTGCGCGCGTACAGAAATCGGTGCGAGAAGATTGAATTCTGCGATCATGTGACGCGTCGAGACGATGGTCCAGACCGATTCGAGGAGCGAGGTGTCGCCGACATAGCCGGCGGCATCGGTGTGCCGGCCCGCGGCATCGAGATAGCGCAGCGCCACTGGCTGCAGCGTGGCCGCGGCGTCGAGCGCGGGCTGGAATAGCGCGGAGTGGAAACGCTCTAGGCTTCGCCCGAAAGTTGTGACTCCCTCGGGACAGACCGCAATCAGCGTGCCGCGCTCGAGTTCAGTTGCAACGATCTGGCGGGCGCGTCGCGCCTCGGAGCGCTTGCCGCGTTCGATGTACAGCGTGCCGACCAGCGTGCACAACCAACCTACTAGCGGCCAGTTGCGGACTTCCGATTTTGCGATGAAAGTCGCAGGGAATCTCGCGTCGATGACGAAGATATCGAGCCAGGAGATGTGATTGAGCACCAGCATGCAGCGGCCCGGGAGCTCTTTCGGCGCGTTCTTTTCCCGCACTGACACGGAGAGGATGGAGAGCAGCGTTCTCGACCAACGGCGCTTTTGCGCTTGTTTTCCCGCCTCGGAAAGTTTCGGGTAGCGCAGCCAGGCAATGGCGAGGCCTCGCACCAAATGAAGCGCGAGCCTTGCCAATCGGAACAGGCGCAGCGGGACCGGAGTGCGGTTGGCCGCCATCGGTCGTGTGATCCTCCATGGAAACCAGGGGCATTCTACTGGCTGGCGGGGCAGGACCAGCGCCGGTCCTCAAATGTCGGACCCGAAATTTCGGCGGAATAGATTCTTGATTTCATCGAGGCTCATGGAATGGTTCTGGCCGCCACGCGAGCCGATCTTGATTGAGCCCATCAACGCTGCGAGTCTGCCGGTTTTCGGCCAGTCGAAGCCCGCGGCAAGGCCATAGAGAAGACCGGCGCGATACGCGTCGCCGCAACCGGTGGGATCCACCACTTCGCTTGCCCTAACGCAAGGAATCTCGATCCGTTGGTCGTTGGCGTAGATGACAGAGCCCTCTGCGCCCCTGGTGAGAACGAGTGCCTTGAGCTTTTGCGCCATTTCCTTGAGCTTGCGGCCGGTCCGCTCCTCGAGCATCCGGCCTTCGTAGTCGTTGACGGCCACGTAGCTCGCCTGTTCCACGAAAGCGAGCAGTTCCTCACCGGAGAACATCGGCAGTCCCTGGCCGGGGTCGAACATGAACGGAATGCCGAGCTCGGCAAGCTCGCGCGCGTGCTGCAGCATGCCTTCGCGTCCATCGGGCGCGATGATTGCGAGGCCCACATCCAACTCCCCCGTAATGTTGTTCAGATGCGAGTGATTCATCGCCCCGGGATGAAAGGCAGTGATCTGATTGTCGTCGAGGTCGGTTGTAATAAATGCCTGTGCGGTGAGGGTATCGGGCACTTGGCGCACGAAATCCAGCTTGATGCCGAGCCGTTCGAGCCGCTCAAAATACAGCAGGGAATCGTCCCCCACCGTACCCATGACCAGCGGATCGGAACCCAGGAGCTTCAGGTTATAAGCGATGTTGCCGGCGCAACCCCCGAACTCGCGCCGCAGCTCGGGAACGAGGAACGCCACGTTCAATATGTGGATCTGTTCGGGAAGGATGTGCTCCCGGAAACGGCCGCGGAATACCATGATGTTGTCGTACGCGATCGAGCCGCAGATCAGAATGCGCATGGCATTTCCTACAAATAAAACAAGTAGAGCCGATAGCCGTTGGGCTTGAGTGCCGCGGCTTCGATGTAGACCCGAATCTGCAGCTCGCTCCCGGCAGCGAAGCCGGGCTCCGATCGCGTGCTCTGGGGTACGTAATCCTTGGGTGTCAATACGCGCCGGGCGACGGTCTCGCCCTGGGTACTGGTGAGGCTTAGCTCCAAAGCGGGGAACGCTTGGAGGAAGCCGGCGCGGTTCCGAAGCGTTGCCGTTAGCACCATCACGTTTGGATGGGCGCCGTCTGCCTGCAGGTCGGAAGACTCGATACTCAGCAACTCCGCGCGGCGCGGTAGCGGCACGTCGCACCCGAACTCGGCACAGATGCGCTGGACGACGGGCTTTGTTTCGGGAACGAGCACTGCGATCTCGCCCCGGTACTGATAGCTGCCTTGTACCGCGAGAGCGAGCAGTAGAAACACACTCGCGAGCCACCACAGCCGGCTTTGACGGGGTCGCGACTGCGGTCCGAAGTCAAATGACACATCCCTCTCGGGGTCGAGCAGGACTGCCATGCTGCCCGAGATCGGAGAACCTTCCGCGTCCTCCCGGCCGGGGCGGCTGGCCGGATCCGGGCTCAACGCTGAGAGCGCATCGAAAAGGGCCCCGCAACGCCCGCAGCGGACTTGGCCCGCGCGCGCACGAAGCTGTGGCTCGGTCACGCGAAACGCGGTAGCGCAAGCCGGACAGCGCGTGATCATGCTCACAGCTTGACCCCCGAGAGGCACACCCAGCCCTCCGCTTCGGCAGGCGGCGCGAACGCGATCCAGGGTGAGTAACAGCTCTCGACTTCGCTTGCCTGATCCGACAGAATTCCCGAGAGCGCAATCTGTCCGCCGTGCCTGCATCGCGATGCGAGCATCGGAGCGAGCACCTTCAACGGATTGGCGAGAATATTGGCGATCACGACATCTGCGGTGAACGTAAGCGGCGCGCAAGCTTCGAGGAATTCGCCGGCAACATCGTTGCGCCGGGCGTTGGCCCGGGCCGTTCCTACGGCGTCGGGATCGATGTCCACGCCGACTGCGCGGCGCGCGCCGAGCTTTAGGGCAGCGATCGTCAATATACCGGAACCGCAGCCGTAGTCGAGAACCGTTTCCCCGCCTGCGATGCTGCGCTCGAGCCACTGTAGGCACAGGCGCGTGCTCGGGTGGGCGCCGGTACCGAATGCGAGCCCGGGATCGAGTACGAGGTTGATCGCATTGGGCTCAGGCGGCGCGCGCCAGGTCGGCACGATCCACAAGTGGGCCGAAATCCGGATCGGCCCAAACTGTTCCCTCGATTTCGCGACCCAATCCTCGTCGGGAACATTACGCAGCTCATGAACCGGTACTGCGATACCGGCTAGATTGCACGCGCGCAGGAGCAATTGTTCGGGTTCTGCGTGGACTTTGCACAACGCGGTGAGTTTCACCCGGGCCGAGGGCACGGACTCGCCCGATCCACCAAAATGTGGCGCTTCCGCTGCAGGCTCTGCTCGGGTGTCCTCGCCGCTCACTGATAGCGCACCCGCATCGAGGAGCGCATCGGAGAGGCGGTCAACCTCCCCCGCTTTCACTACCAGGACGAGCGCGGTAAACGTCACGCGTTCGACCCTCTACCTTGCGGCATCGCGCTTCTTTTGTTGGGCGAGCTTCTGCTCGAGGTAGTGGATGTTCACCCCTCCTTTAATGACGCGGTTGTCGAGCAGGAGTTCCTGATGCAGCGCGATGTTGGTCTGGATGCCCTCGATTGCCATTTCGGAGAGCGCGATGCGCATGCGCCGAATCGCCTGGTCGCGGTCCTCCCCGTAGGCGATGACTTTGCCGATCAACGAGTCGTAGTTGGGCGGCACGGTGTAGCCTTGGTAAATATGGGTATCGACCCGGATGCCCGGTCCCCCTGGAGGGTGATAGGACGTAATGCGCCCGGGCGATGGTGTGAAACGGAACGGGTCCTCGGCGTTGATGCGGCACTCTATCGCGTGGCCGCGAAAGTCGATGTCCTTCTGCCGCACGGACAGCCTCTCGCCCGCAGCGACACGGATCTGCTCCTGGACGATGTCGACGCCGGTGATCATTTCGGTCACGGGATGCTCGACCTGGATGCGTGTGTTCATTTCGATGAAGTAGAACTCACCTTCTTCGTAGAGATACTCGAAAGTGCCGGCCCCGCGGTAGCCGATCTTGCGGCAGGCCTCGATGCAGCGCTCGCCGATGCGCGCGCGCTGCTTCGACGTAAGCTCGGGTGCCGGGGCCTCCTCCATGATCTTCTGGTGCCGTCGCTGCATGGAGCAATCGCGCTCGCCGAGATGGACCACATTCTTGTGCCCGTCGGCGAGCACCTGCA
>WNGH01003099.1_pt1 | contig 20588 bp, 17 predicted proteins | sample 5400631 | NCBI WGS metagenome assembly WNGH01 (sample SAMN13153373, study PRJNA577476) | soil metagenome | isolation source: 115 cm soil or saprolite under Garry oak tree replicate 1 | place: USA:California | collected 2016-06-15
CGACTGGGTGTTCCACGACCTCAACGACCGGGGCTGGCGACGTCGCGAGGTCGCGCGGATCATGCTGCTGCCCATACCCTTCATCGTGGGAGCGATGTTCCTGCCCGGCGACCTCGGGCTGCGGCTGATGACGGCGTCCTTCCTGGTGATCGGCCCGCTGTTCGTCGGCGCCGCCTACTCGAGCGAGTTCCGCGCCTACCGGTTGCGCCAGCACGGCCTGCTGCCGCCGTCCGGTCCCGATCCCGACTGACCGGCCGCCGGGCCGCTAGCTAGCGTTCGCGTGACGCCACGACCGGAGGACGACCGCAGTGCTGGAATCACTTGGCCTGACCGAAACCGAAGAGGCCGCATACCTGGCCTTGCTCAAGGGTCGCGTCTCGTCGGTCGACGAACTCGTCCGCGAGGTCGGCGCAGGCCCGAAACGCACGCGTGCTGCAGTGGCCCGGCTCAAGGATCTCGGCTTCGTGACGCACAGTCCCGGGTCGCCGGCGAGGCTGACGCCTGTGCCGCCTGACCTTGCGGTTGGCGCGCTGGTGGCTCAACGGCGCCAGGAGTTCATCGACGTCGAGCGCGGCGCCCAACAGCTTGCGGCGCAGTTCCCCGAGGCGTCACGAACGCATCCGGACGAGCTGATCGAGGTCGTCGTCGGGCGCCAGGCGGTCGCGACTCGGTTCGCTCAGATGACCCAGCGGCTTGAGAAGGAGATGCTGGTGCTCGACCGGCCGCCGTACGCGCAGACGGTCACCGAGGCGAATGTCCCCGAGCTCGACGCGCTCACCCGCGGCATTTCGGTGCGAGGCATCTATGCGCCGGAGGCCTTCGAACTGCCCGGCGCGTTCGCCCAGGCCAAACTGGCCGAGCAGGCCGGCGAGCAGGCGCGGGTACATTCCAACGTCCCTATGAAGCTCGTCGTCATCGACGCGACGACGGCGATGCTCCCGATGACGTCGAGCGGCGATGTCGAATCGTCCTTGGTGTTGCACGCACCGTTGGTCGTGACGGCCCTCGTGCGGCTGTTCGACCTGCTCTGGCGACAAGCCAGCCCGCTGACGTGGTGGCGGCCCGAGATGGAGCCCGGCGACGGCGTGGATCACGAGCTGCTCGACCTGCTCGGCACAGGTATGAAGGACGAGGCCATCGCCCGCGAGCTCGGCATCGGCGTCCGGACGCTCGGTCGCCGGCTGGCCGCGCTGCTCGAGGCGCTGGGCGCCCGCACCCGGTTCCAGGCCGGCCTGCAGGCGTCGCGTCGCAGCCTGGACGTTCGCTGACCCGCAGCCCACCGGCGTGGCCAACTTCGGCCATGGCCTGTGTCGGTCGTTCGGAGTGACTGTTGCCGGCGATTTGTCCTCAGTACGGTCACGCGCGACGTGGTTGTCGACTGGACGGACTCTTGATGCGATTCCTTCGGCGTTGGCGCTCGATGGGCGTGGTGGCGCTCCTGGCCGGACTCGCCACTCCGATGGCGAGCGCCGGACCGGTGGATCCGCCGCCCGTCCCGGTGGGCGGCGATCGATCCAGCGTCGTCACGCTGATCACCGGCGACGTCGTACGCCTCGACACGTCGGCCGGCGGCAGCCAGCGCGCCACGGTGGTGAACCAGGCCGACCCGCGCAGCGGCATCCATACGTTCAGCTCCGGCGGCGATGTGTACGTCGAGCCCGGTTCGGTGTCTGCGCTGCTGGCGCGCGGCGACCTCGACGAGCAACTGTTCAACGTGAGCAGCCTGGTGCGCCAGGGATATTCGGACGAACGCCGCGACTCGCTGCCGTTGATCGTCTCTTACCAAGGTGTGACCGGCCTGGCCGCGAACGCGGCGCCTGCCGGTTCGCGCGTAAGCGGCGTCCTGCACAGCGCGAACGCCATGGCGGTGTCCGAGAGCAAGCGCCAGGCTGCCCGATTCTGGACGGACGTCGCCGCCGGCTCGCCGGACGCGACGCCGGTGCTGCGGCGTGACATCGCCAAGATCTGGCTGGACGAGCAGGTCCACGCCACCCTCGACAAGAGTGTGCCGCAGATCGGCGGGCCGGCCGCCTGGGCACGCGGCGTCGACGGCAAGGGCGTCAAGATCGCGGTACTCGACAGCGGCATCGACGCAACTCATCCCGACTTCGCCGGGCGCATCGGCGCGAGCATGGACTTCACCGGAAGCGGCGACACGGTCGACCAGTCCGGTCACGGCACCCACGTCGCATCGATCGCGGCGGGCACCGGCGCTGCGTCCGGCGGCCGCTACCGGGGCGTCGCGCCTGCGGCTGACCTGGTGATCGGCAAGGTGCTCAACGCAGACGATGCCGGGTACGAGTCGTGGATCATCGACGGGATGGAGTGGGCGGCGTCCAGCGGCGCCGACGTCGTCAACCTGAGCCTCGGCGGGCCGGTCACGAAGGGCGACGACCCGATGAGCCAGGCACTCGACGCGCTGAGCGCGCAGTACCACACGACGTTCGTGGTCGCCGCAGGCAACACCGGCCCGGACGAGCCGGGCACCGACGACGTGACATCCCCGGGCGCTGCAGCCGCGGCGCTCACAGTCGGCGCCGTTACCAAGGCCGACCATCTGTGGGCGGGTTCGCGCGGAGGCCTGATGGGTGACGCTTACATCAAGCCGGACATCGCCGCGCCAGGCGCGAGCATCACCGCCGCCCAGGCGGCGGGCACCGGCCCGGAGGGCTCGTCGTACACCACGAAAACCGGCACATCCATGGCGACTCCGCACGTCACCGGCTCGGTCGCCCTGATCGCTCAGCAGCACCCGGACTGGGGCCCGGAGCAGCTCAAGGCGGCGCTCACCTCCACGGCGAAGCCGGTCGACGCGCTGAGCGTCTTCCGCGTCGGCGCCGGCCGGGTCGACGTCGACCGGGCCACGCGTCAGCGGTGTACGTCGACCATGGCCTGCTGGACATGGGCTACTTCGCCCGGCCGTACGACCCGGCCGCGCTGCACCAGACCAGGACGCTGACGTACACCAACAACTCGGACGCGCCGGTCACACTCCACCTCGCGGCGAGGCTGACCACGAAGTTCGGCGAGCCCGCACCCGACGGAACGCTGAGCGTCTCGCCCGACACGCTCATCATCACGCCGGGCGCGAAGGAGCAGGCCGACGTGTCCGTCGACGCCAGCATCCCCGACGGCGGCGAGTACACCGGGCGGGTCACGGCCACCGGCGACGGCGGTCTCGAGGTCGCGTCCGGCATCGGCTTCTACAAGCAGGACGACACCGTCGATGTGACCTTCCGGGCCGTCGACCGGCGTGGCGAGCCGGCCATCGCACGGCTGCGTGTCGCGCCATACGTGCACAACGACGGCCGATACTTCCCGGACAACATCTACCTCACCCCACAGCAGCGCGAGTGGACGCTGCGGTTGCCTGAGGGTGACTACAACCTGTTCGGCCTGATCAGCACCCTCGACGAGTCCGGCCGCTGGACCGAGGAGGACAGCATCGTCGGTGACCCCAAGCTCGCGGTCCACGCCCCGAACTTCGACGTCACCCTCGATGCCCGCACGGCCCGGCCGTTGTCGTTGCAGACGCCGAAGAAGTCGACGCCGCGCAGCCTCACACTTGACTGGTCTCGTGGTGATCCCGCCAACCCGATCCAGACTTACGACTACTGGTACTGGACGCAGACGGACGGGGAGCCGACCCGGGTGTCGCTCGCGCCGACCGAGCGTGTCGACGACGCGCCGTTCTCGGTCACCACGTCGTGGGACGCGGGCGTGCCGCTGCTGGAGACCCAGCTCAGCGGGCCGACCACCGAGCAGCCCGTCGATGCGGTCTACACCGGCGGGCCGTTCATCGACGGCAAGCAGCACTACGCGATCGTCGACGCGGGCACCGCCACGCCCGACGACCTTCAGCACGTGGACGTGCGGGGCAAGGTCGCACTGGTCCGGGAGAGCCCCGAGCTCTCCTACGACGCGCAGGTGGGAGCGGCCGCCCGTGCGGGGGCCGCGGTTGTGGCGCTCTACTCCGCACAGCCCGGCGTGTTCTACCCGTACGCGTGGGGGGCGGTGCCGATCGTCGCGATGCCGCAGGAGCAGGGCGAGCGGTTGCGCGCGCTCGCCGACGGCGGGCGCCCGGCGCAGTTGCTGTTCACCGGAACGCCGCGCACGCCCTACGCCTACGACGTGACGTTCGCCGAGCAGCAGCAGGTGGGCAGCGACGTCGCCTACCGCGTAAAGCCCGAGGATCTCGCCGAGGTGGATGCCAGCGTCTACACGACCGGCACCGGCGAGAGCGGCTGGCGGCTGCACCAAAGCGCATTCTCCGGCTGCGATTGCGCGCCACCGATTGTCGCGGACTACGTGCCGTCAACGGGCTACACACGCATCGAGTACGTGACCGCATCGCCTGACGTCTCGAGCTTCCCGGCGTGGCAGTTCCAGGTCGGCCTGCCGGCCGACGTCGTCCACCCGCGGGCCGGCCGTACCTATGAACCTGGGGAGAAGACCACCGAGCAGTGGCTGAAGGCGCCGCTGTCGCCCGGCGTGGCCAACAACGCCGGCACGTCGAACACGCAGATGGTCAGCCGCCGAGTCGGCAACAGCATCTTCTACAACATCGCCGACTTCACCGACTCGGCCGGGAACTGGACGGCGCAGCTGACCAGCACCCAGGCGAGCAGCCGGCTCTACCTCGGTGACAAGCTGCTCTACTCGTCCGGCTTCGGGTTGCGGGGCACCGTCGCCGTGCCTTCGGACGCGGGCAGCTACCGGCTGGAGGCCGACGTCGACCACGACGGGTCGGTCATCGGGCTGTCGAACCGCACGCGTACCGCATGGACGTTCTCGTCATCGGCCGGCGCCCGACCCGTGCTGCCGCTGATCGACCTCGACTACACCGACGTCGCCGACGCCGGTTCGGGGCGCAGCGCTCTGGACCTCGCCAACGCGGCAGCTACCGCGCAGCTCGTCTCGCTGCGACTGGCGGCGACCCATCAGGGCGGCTCGCAAGCCCCGCCGGTCACGAACGCGACCGTGTCGGTGTCCTATGACGACGGCGCGACCTGGCAGCAGGCGGCGGTCCGGCCGACCGGCAACCAGGCGTTCGAGGCCACCTACCGCCATCCGGCACACGGCGAATACGTGTCGCTGAAGGTGTCCGCCTCCGACGGCGCGGGCAACAGCATCGAGCAGTTGCTGATCCACGCCTACCGGCTGCGCTAGCTGCGCGTCGTCCCGCCAGCGAGGCTGTACCGTCCCGGGCCGGATGTACCACCACCACGACGGAGGTACCGGGTGCCCGCACTCCCCTGGGTCAACAAGACGCCGGCGGACGCCGACCAGGAGTACGTCGTCATGGCGTCACGGCTACCGCTGGCGCGCCATCGGTACATCCCCGGGTTCCGCGGGCGACGCGCTCCGTGCGGTCCGGCGCCTCGCCGAACAGGCCGCGAAATAGGCCCGAACGGCGTTCGGTGACGGCGCGGCTGGCTAGCCGGCCGGGATCCCGTTGGGAGGCGCCGCGGGCGGCGCGGTCGTGTACGGCGCGATCGGGCCGTCGCCGTCGTCCGTGGTCATCGGTGTGCCGGACACGACGAGGGCTCCGGACTGGATCGTGCCGACCTGGACGCCGGTGAAGCCGGCATGCGACGACGAGCTGTACCGGTACGGCGTGAGCCCGGGACCGCTGATGCCGCCCTTCTCCAGCGCGTCGATAACACCCTGCCGCGTCGGCTTCTTGCCCGCGGCCCGCAGGATCTGCAGGAACGTGTACGCGTAGGCCATGCCGTACACGACGTTGCCGTCGAACGGCAGCTTCGCGGCGTACTGGTCGTGGACCTTCTTGAACAGGGCGATCCAGGAGTTCGACGTGTCGCCGAGCGTCGGAAGGTACGTGTCGGTGACGATGCCCTCGATGAGCTGGTCGCCCTTGACCGATGCGCCGGCCTGCTTGGCGAAGGCCTCGAGCAGCCCGGAGACCGTGATCGGGTCCGACCCCACGTTCGACACCACCATGGTCGGGCTGAAGCCGAGCTTGAGCGACGTGAGCTTGAACAGGGCCGTGTACGCCGGGATCGTGAAGAGCACGACGACGTCCGGCTTTGCCCGGGCGATTGCGGAAACCTGCGCGGCCACGTCGGTGTTGCCCGGCTGGTAGGGCTGACGGCTCACGACCAGGCTCTGGTCGATGTGCTTGTCGAGACCCTTCATGCCGTCCCGGCCGAAGTCGTCGTCCTGGTAGAAGTACGCGACCTTCTTGCCGGCGAAGTTCTTCGTGATGTAGTCGCCGAGGATCTTGCCTTCGACTACGTAGTCGGGCTGCCAGCCGAACGTGTAGGGATGCGCCTTGGGCTGGTCCCAGCAGCTGCATCCGGACGCAACGAACAGGTCCGGCACGCGCTCGCTGTTCAGGAAGTCGACGACCTTGGTGTGGGTCGGCGTGCCGAGCGCACCGACCACCGCGAACACCTTGTCCTGCAGGACGAGCTGCTTGGTCAGCGTGACGGTCTGCGTCGGGTTGTACGCATCGTCGAGGTACTTGAGCGTGACCTTGCGCCCGTTGACGCCGCCGTTGGCGTTGACGTAGTTGAAGAAGGCCTGGGCTGCTGGGGCGATCTCGCCGTAACCGGGCGCGGCCGGGCCGGTCAGCGGCTGTGTGGAGCCGATCGTCACCGTCGTGTCGGTAACCCCCGGGACGTTCTTGGACCCACCCCCGCCGCTACTGCACGCGGTGAGTGTGAGCGCGACGGCCGCAGCGACAGCGGTCGCCGCTCGCAGGCGGGTAATCGCAATCATCCTTGCGCCTCCTACTAGAACGGCATTCGGATTGGTGGCACTGTAGTGAGCACGGTCAGTCCGCGCGAGTACTTGCCGGTAGTCGTCGGCGAATCGTGATGCTGAGGGCCCGGCTCACCCGGACCACGCCCGCCTGCAGGCCGCCGGGGAACAACACGATCACGGCAATGAGCACCGCGCCGTAGATCACCAGCGGCAGGTTCGCGTAAACCGAGCGCGACAGGTGGGCTGACTGGGCCAGGTCGGTCGACCAGGTCGGCAGCAGCGTGACGATCACCGAGCCGTACACCGCGCCGGCGAGGCTGCCAAGCCCGCCGACGACGGCCGCCGTGAGCAGGGCCAGCGACAGGCTGAGCGGGAAGGCGCCCGGCGCGGCCAGGCTGTTGACGTAGGCGAGCAGGCCGCCGCCGAGGCCCGCGCACGCCGCGCTGATGGTGAACGCGAGCACCTGGGTGCGGGCGACGTGCACGCCGGACAGCGCCGCCGCGTCCTCGTCCTCGCGGACGAGCCGCATGTCGCGCCCGATCCGGCTGTGCACAAGATTGGCCAGCAGGAACAAGGTGATGATCAGGCACAGCCCGCAGATCCATGCCTGCCAGCGCTCGAGCGGAAACGTCTCCCCGAGCGACAGCGGCGGGGGCGTCGGCGCGACGGTGAGGCCGTTCGTGCCGCCGAGCGTCTCGCGCAAGCGGTGGTAGTTCGCCAGCGACGGCAGGCCGACCGCGAGCGCCAAGGTGGCCCCTGCCAGGTACGGGCCACGAAGCCGGGCGGCCGCCACACCCACGAGCACGCCGACTGCCGCGGCGACGGCCGTGGACGCGACGAGCACCACGCCGAGCTTCCAGTGCTGGTGCTCGAGCAGCAGCGCGGTGGAGTACGCGCCGACCGCCATCAACGCGCCGTGGCCGAGCGAGATCTGCCCGCTGAGCCCGGACAGCACCGTCAGCCCCGCAGCTGCCGTGGCCGTGTACGAGATCTGGGCCAGCTGCAGGTCGTGGAACGGGCTGAGCCAGATCGACAGCAGGTAGAAGCCGATCAGGCCCAGGATCGCCCAGATCGAGTGGCGCAGCAGGGTCGAGTGGGGGCGCCGGCTGAGCAGCGGCGCCGTGACCGGGACGCGCATCGTCGCGGTCATACCCGCCGTCCCGCCATCGTGCCGAACAGCCCGCTCGGCCGGACCATCAGCACGGCGACGAGCACGACCAGCGCGCCGAGCGCGACGACGTCCGAACCGACGTACCCGGAGATGTAGCTGAGCACGACGCCCAGGCTCAGCCCGCCGACCAGCGCGCCGGGCGGGCTGTCCAGCCCGCCGATGACGGCCGCGGTGAACCCGAACACCAGCCAGGCGTCGAACGCCGTCGGGCTGACGAACGTGCCGGGCGCGATGAGCACCCCGGCCAGCGCGCCGACGCCTGCCGCAAGCGCCCAGCCGATCGTGAGCATGCGCCCCACCCGGACACCGAGGAGGCGTGACACCTCGGGGGCGAACGCGGCGGCCCGCATCCGCAGACCGAGCGAGGTCCATCGGAACAGGACGGCCAGCAACACCATGACGGCGCAGACGATCAGCACGACCCACAGGTCGTTCGGCGCGAAGAGCAGCCGACGGTCGCCGACCCGGTATCCCCGGATGCCGAACGCGGGCGGGTACGAACGTGGCGTGCCGCCGAAGATCATCCCGGCCAGTCCCTGCAGCAGGATCAGCAGCCCGAAGGTGACCACCACCGCGTCCAGCGGCGGGCGGTTCTCCACCGGCCGGATCAGCAAGCGCTCGACCACCGCGCCGAGCACGACGCCACCGAGTACCGCGACGACGAGCGCGAGCCAGTACGAGCCGCCGTGATGCACGATCGTGTACGCGACGAACGTGGTGATCATCAGCATGCCGCCCTGGGCGAAGTTGACGATCCGGGTCGAGCGCCAGATCAGCACGAGGGCCAGCGCGATTGCCGAATACACGGCCCCGCTGGTGATGCCGGCAAGGGTCAGGTCGAGGAAGCGGACCATTCACATCCCCAGGTACGCGTGGCGGACTCGATCATCGGCGGCGAGGTTGTCGGCGCGGTCGTCCTCGACCTTGCGGCCGAGGTTGAGCACGACGGCGCGGTCGGCCACGGACAGCGCGGTGCTCGCGTTCTGCTCGACGAGCAGCAGGGTGAGCCCAGTCTCGTCGCGGAGGTGGGCGAGGCTGGCGACGATCTCGGCGGTGACCCGTGGCGCGAGGCCAAGCGACGGCTCGTCCAGGAGCAGCAGCCGCGGACGGCTCATCAGCGACCGGGCGATCGCGAGCATCTGCCGCTCGCCGCCGGACAGTGTCTCGGCCCTGCGGGCACGCCGCTCGCCGAGCGGCGGGAACAGCTCGTACATGCGCGCGACGCCCTCGCGCAGCCATGTCCGGTCGCGCCGCCACAGCCCGCCGAGGCGCAGGTTCTCCTCGACGGTCAGCTCGACGATCACCCCGCGCCCTTCTGGTACATGTGCCATGCCCCGGCGGACCAGATCCTCCGGCGCCCGACCGGTCACGTCCTGGCCGTCCAGTCGCACCGTGCCGGCGCTCGGACGCAGCAGGCCGCTGATCGCGCGGAGCAGCGTGGTCTTGCCCGCCCCGTTGGCGCCGAGCACCGCCGTGATCGAGCCCTGCTCGACGTTCAGATCGACGCCGTCCAGAGCGCGCACCGGGCCGTACCCGGCGACGAGCGCGGTGACCTCAAGCATCGCCGCGGCCGGTCGCTGCGGCGGTGGCGGCGACGTCCGCGGCTCCGGAGGCCGACTCGCCGAGATAGGCACGCTGGACGACGGGATCCTCGCGCACCTCGCTCGGCGTTCCGCGCGCGATCACCTCACCGAAGTCGAGCACCACCAGCCGGTCGCACAGGTTCATGACGAAGTCCATGTGGTGCTCGACCACCATCACCGTGGTCCCGGCCGGCAGGTCGCGGACGATCCGGGCGAGGTCTTCGGTCTCCGGCGCCGAGAGGCCGGCGGCCGGCTCGTCCAGCAGCAGCAGGCGCGGCTCGCTGACCAGTGCCCGGGCGAGGGCAACCCGCTTGCGCAGGCCGTACGGCAGGCTGGCGCAGGTGCGGTGCGCGTCCGCGGCGAGGTCGAGCGATTCCAGCACGGCGACGGCCCGCTCGCGCAGTCGGCGCGCGTCGCGGTCGGTCCACGGCGCCGCGAGCAGCGCACCGACCGGACGGGTACGCGATTGGGACGTCGCGCCGGCGAGGACGTTGTCCAGGACGGTCAGCCGGCCGAACAGGCCGAGCCCCTGCAGCGTCCGGGCGATGCCGATGCGGGTGAGATCGTGCGGGCGATGGCCGCGCAACTCGCGTCCGTCGAAGAACAGCGAGCCGGCATCCGGCCTGATGAATCCGCAGATCGCGTTGAACAGCGTGGTCTTCCCGGCGCCGTTCGGGCCGATGACGCCGAGGACGCTGCCTGCCGGGACGTCGATCGTCACGTCCACCAACACGTCGAGGCCGCCGAACGACACGCAGATGCCGTCCGTGCGCAGGAGCGGATCGCTCGCCACAACCACCTCGCGGTCTGTTTCGGCCAGAACGAGATTCGGTTTCGGCCAGCAGGCTACACCGACGGGTTGTTCCGGTCCGGCGGGTAGAGCCGGCCCATCAGCTCCAGGATCTCGTCGATCATCTGCCGCGCCTTTGCCCTCGACGACGCGACGGCAACCTCGCGGCCGCCTTCGGTCGAGATCGTCGTCAGCATCAGTACGAGCATGTCGCTGAGCGGATGGGCGTGGTGGTCGAGCAGGGCCGAGTTTGTGCGCAGCCAGGCGCGGAACCGCCGCCTGGTGAGCAGCTCGAATCCGGGAGGCCCGCCCCCGGACAGGAACAGCCTGGCCAGCTCGCGCTCCTCCCAGCATCCCTCGAGGTAGGCACGCGCGCCCGCGATGAACAGCTGCAGCGCGTCGTCCTCGCCTGCGGCGAGCGCGCTGCGAAACGCCTTCACCGAACGCTGCTGCTGCCGGGCCTGGTAGTCGTCGTACAGCGCGATGTACAGGTCGGGCTTGCCACCGAAGTGGTGATACAGGCTGCCGACACTGGACGCGGCCCGGTCGACGATGGCGGCGACGTTCGCGTCGGCGTAGCCGGCGGCCGTGAAGACCTCACGTGCGGCGTCGAGCAGCGCCGTGCGAGTCACATGCGCCCGCCCGCCGCCCATCGCTTCGGTCACGCGGCCAGTCTGCCGGATCGCTCGGCGGGCCAATTGAACTCCTCGTGGCGAGAAACCGAACGTCATTCTAGGCAGCGTCGGCTCCGCGTGATATACCGGCGTTCGTCCCTGATGCCGCTTACCCCACGAAGGAGCGGAGCGCGATGCGAACCTGGCGCAGGACGGCAGTCGTAGCGGCGGCGGCATCGGCCCTGGTCGCTGGCATGACCGCTGCCGTGGCGACTCCCGTTCCCGCCTCCGCCGGCGGGCCACTGCAGATCACGTCGGTGTCGAATCCGCGGCCCGGACTGGTCAGCGGCGGCCAGATGCTCGTCAGGGTCACCCCGCCGGCCGGCACCAGCGCCGCGGATGTCCGCGTGAGCGCGAACGGCGTCGACGTCACCCCGAGCTTCGCCGCGCAGCCCGGTGGCAGCCTGCTCGGCCTCGTGGGCGGCCTGCGCGACGGCGAGAACATCGTGGCCGCGCGCGTCGTCGGGCACGGTACGGACGGCGGCCTGAGCGCCAGCCTGCTCGTGACCAACCATCCGATCACCGGCCCGGTGTTCTCCGGGGCGCAGCAGCTGCCGTTCTTCTGCGAGACGCAGGTCTTCGGCCTGGCGCCGAGCGTGCAGCCGTTCTGCAGCGCGCCGACGCAGGTCGGCTACCAGTACCGCTCGACGGCGGGCGGCTTCAAGGCGCTGGCCGATCCGGCATCGCGTCCAAGCGATCTCGCGAGCGCGACGGTCGGCGGGCGGGCCGTCCCGTACATCGTCCGCGTCGAGCGCGGCACGATCGACCGCGCGGTCTACGAGATCGCGGCCCTCTACGACGGAACCGACCCGTCACCACTCGTCCCCGACGCCAGCTGGAACGACCGGCTCGTCTACACCTTCGGCGGCGGATGCAACGCCGGCTATCACCAGGGACGCTCCACCGGCGGAGTGCTGAACGACCTGTTCCTGGCGCAGGGTTACGCCGTCGCGTCGTCGACGCTCAACGTGCTCGACAACAACTGCAGCCCGATCATCTCGGCCGAGGCAGCCATGATGGTCAAGGAACACTTCGTCGAGACGTACGGCCCGGTGGCGCACACGATCGGCTGGGGCGGGTCCGGCGGCGCCATCCAGCAGTACGACATCGCCGAGAGCTACCCGGGCATCGTCGACGGCATCGTCCCCGCGGTCTCGTTCCCCGATCCGCTGAGCACGGCAGGCCCGGTCACCGACTGCCGGCTGCTCGATCGCTACTTCGCCGGCCCGGGCGCGTCGCTGAGCGCGGCGCAGCGGCGGGCGGTGGCCGGCTTCGCCGACTACGAGACGTGCGTGTCGTGGGACCAGACGTTCGCCAGCCGCTCGACCGCGACCGACAGCTGTGACTCGGCGATCCCGGTGGCCGTGCGGTGGGATCCGGTCACGAACCCGGACGGCCTCAAGTGCAACTCCACCGAGCAGATCGTCAACCAGCTCAGCCGCGACCCGCGTACCGGGTTCGTGCGCAGCGTTCTGGACAACACCGGCGTGCAGTACGGGCTGGCGGCGCTGCTCGCCGGGCAGATCACGCCGGCCCAGTTCGCCGACCTCAACGCCGGCATCGGCGGCATGGACTACACCGGCAAGCCGGTCGCGGCGCGTACCGAGGCCGACCCGCGCGCGCTCGAGGCGGCCTACGGCGACGACATTGTCAACAACGCGTCGCAGGGCCTGCGCGAGACGCCGATCATCGACCAGCGCATCGACCTCGACTTCGCTGGCTTCGGCAACGACATCCACACCACGGAGTGGTCGTTCGTGATGCGTGACAGGCTGCTGCGAGCCAACGGCACCGCCGGTAACCAGGTCGTCATCGAGAACCAGCCCACCGCGGCCGAACTGGCGGCAGCCAGCGTCTACGAGCTCAGCGCCATGGACCGCTGGCTGACCGCCATCGACGCCGACTCGTCCTCGCGCGACCTGCCGGCCAAGGTGCTCGCCGACAAGCCGGCCGACCTCGGCGACGGCTGCTACCTGTCGCCGACGCAGCGCGTCCTCGAGACGCTGACCAACCCGGCGGGCGGCCAGTGCGCGGCGCAGTACCCGGTGGCCGCAAACACCCGGCTCGTCGCGGGCGAACGCCTGTCGGTGGACGTGATGAAGTGCCGCCTGCGGCCGCTCGACTTCGCCGACTATCCCGTCACGTTCACTGCCGAGGAGCAGGCGCAGTTGCGCGAGACGTTCGCCACCGGCGTGTGCGACTACGGCCAGGACGGCGTCGGGCAGGTGCCACCACGGGGTACGTGGCGCAGCTACTGAGCGTTCACTCGCCTGAGTCGGGCCGCCGGGCGACGATGCGCTCGATCGCGTCCACGCGCTGCCGGGCGATCGAAGCCATCTCGGCGGTACGGCGGCGGACGTGGTCGGCGTCGGCGCCTGCGGAGAACACCATCGCCCAGCCGCCCTCGCCCTCGAGCGACGGCACGATGTCGACGAGATCGGCCTTGCGGACGTGGTAGGTGCCGGCGAACTCGTGCTCGGCGTCGACCAGTGCGACGAGGACGTGCTCGGCGGGCACGTCGACGACGGCTGCGGCGATCTGGTCCGCATTCGCGCCGAATATCTCGGCGACGAGCACGGTCTGCTCGGCGCGCTGTCTCGCCTCGGGCGACAGGTCCGGCATGAGCAGCGACTTTAGTCGAGATCGTCGTGGTGCATCAGGCGTCGCGCGGCCTCGGCGATCGAGCCGGACAGCGACGGGTACACGCCGATCGTCGCGGCCACCTCGTTCACGGTTAGGCCGCGCTGCACCGCGAGGGTCACCGGGAAGATCAGCTCGGACGCGTTGGGCGCCACCACGACCGCGCCGATGATCACGCCGGTGGCCGGGCGGCAGTAGAGCTTGATGAACCCGTCGCGGTGGCCCTGCATCTTGGCGCGCGCATTGGTGGCAAGGGCCAGCGTGACCGTACGCGCCGGTACGGATCCGGACGAAATGGCCTGGTAGCCGATGCCGACCGTCGCGATCTCCGGATGCGTGAACACGTTCGCCGCAACCGTCTTGAGGCGCAGCGGCGTCACGGCCTCGCCGAGCGCGTGCCACATGGCGATTCGGCCCTGCATGCCCGCCACAGATGCGAGTTGCAGCACGCCGGTGCAGTCGCCGGCGGCGTACACGCCCGGGACGTTCGTGCGCGACACGCGGTCGACTGCGATGTAGCCGCGCTCGTCCAGGGCGACGCCGGCCCCGTCGAGCCCGAGGCCGGACGTGTTCGGCACCGACCCGACACACATCAGCGCGTGCGACCCGGCGACCGTCCGGCCGTCTGTGAGCTCGACGACGATCCCTTCGCCGACCCGCCGGACCGCGCCGGCCCGGGCCTGCTTGACCAGGGTGCCGCCGCGCGTGGTGAACACCTGCTCGATGACCTCGGCGGCGTCAGGATCCTCTCCAGGCAGGACGCGGTCGCGGCTGGACACGAGCGTGACCGGCACGCCCAGCTCGCTGTACCCGCTGGCGAATTCCGCACCGGTGACGCCGGACCCGACCACGACGAGATGGCCCGGCAGCTCCTTGAGGTCGTACACGTCGCGCCAGGACAGGATGCGCTCTCCGTCCGGCTCGGCCGCTGCGAGTACCCGGGGCGTGCCGCCGGTGGCGAGCAGGACGAGGTCGGCCTCGACCGAATCGGCGACCACATCGAGCTCGTCGAGAACCTCGACGGCATGCGTGCGCGCGCTTGTAGCGGCGAGCCGTCCGGCACCGGGCACCACGGTGACGCCCTCGCGGACCAGCCGGGCCGTGATGTCGTCGGACTGCTGCCGGGCCAGATCCTTGATCCGCTGGTTGACCGCGGGCGCGTCGGCGTACACGTCGGCGGCCCCCGCCCGCACGCCGAGCTGCGGGGCGTCACGCACCGTAGTGACCGCATCGCTGGTCGCGATGAGCGTCTTGCTGGGTACACAGTCGGTCAGCACGCAGGCCCCGCCGATGCCGTCACGGTCGACCAAAGTCACCTGAGCACCAAGCTGCGCGGCGACAAGCGCGGACTCGTAACCGGCGGGCCCACCGCCGATGATCACGATGCGGGGCACGCTTCCATTGTCCCTTGCGGCCTCCACGTCGGTACGCTCCCCCGACGTGGGGGTATACGGAGCGTACGGATCGGACATGGATCCCGAGCAGATGCTCGAGCGATGTCCGCATTCGCCTGCTGCCGGCACGGGCTGGCTCAACGGCTGGCGGCTCACGTTCGGCGGCGAGGATCTGGGCTGGGACGGCGCTCTGGCCACCATCGTCGAGGATCCGGACAGTGCCGTTTTCGTGGCGCTCTACGACGTATCGCCGGCCGACTACGAGCTGCTCGACCGCTGGGAATCAGCCGAAAGCGGGCTCTACCGCAAGATCCACGTGCGCGTGTCGACGCTGGACGGCGAGCTGCTCGCCGCCGTGTACGTCCTCAACGCCTACGAGGGCGGCCTGCCGTCCGCCCGCTATCTCGGGCTGATCGCCGAGGCCGCCGACAAAGCGGGCGCACCGGACGAGTACGTTGCCGAGTTGCGCTCGCGCCCCTGCCGCTCCGTCGGCGCCTGAGCCGCACGGGCTTGCCGGCGTGTCGCCGGGCGTCGAGGGCTCGTTTCATGCCCCTTTGCTCTGCGTACCTATACGCAACACGACGCTGTGCTGCGTAGCGGTACGCAGAGCAAGGGAGCGGTGTTGCGTATAGGTAGGCAGAGCAAAGGACGAGCCAGGGGCAACCGGAGCACCGCGCCGCTAACTGAGAGCGACCAGCGCCGTATGGACCATGAACCGGACGCCGATGGCCAGCGCGGACTCGTCGATGTCGAACCGCGACTGGTGCAAGTCGAGCGGCACCGTCGATCCGGGACGCCGCACGCCGAGCCGGGCCAGCGCGCCGGGCGCGTGATCGAGGTACCACGCGAAGTCCTCGCCGCCCATGCTCTGCCGGGTGTCGACGAGCGCCGGCGGTCCCAGGTCGGGGCCACGATCTGGGCCACCAGCTCCTGGACGAGCGACTCGGCGGCATCCCACGCATCGTGATCGAGCATCCGCAACGTGCCGCGCGCCGAGCCGGACGCCGGGATCGCGTTGGCCGCATTGCCCGCGTCGACCGCGCCCCACACCAGCGACAGGCCGGCCCGTGGATCGACGCGCCGACTCAGCAAGCCGGGCAGGTCGGTGATCAGCCGGCCCAGCGCGTACACGACGTCGGCGGTCAGGTGCGGACGTCCCGTATGGCCGCCGGTGCCGGACAGGTGGACGTCGAGGCGATCGCACGCGGCGGTGATCGGCCCGCTGCGCACGCCGACGAAACCGACGTCGACGCGCGGGTCGCAGTGCAGCGCGTAGATCGAGACGACGCCGGCCATCGCTCCTGCGGCGACGGTGCCCACGGCGCCGCCCGGGATCGCCTCCTCGGCCGGCTGGAAGATCAGCCGGACGCGTCCGGGCAGGTCCATCGCCGCGAGGACGGCGGCCACCCCCAGCAGGATCGCGGTGTGCGCGTCGTGCCCGCAGGCGTGACACGCGCCGGGCGTGCGCGAGCGGTACGAGACGTCCTTCAGATCCGGCAGCGGCAGCGCGTCGATGTCGGCACGCAGCGCGACGACCCGCTCCCCCTCGCCGATGTCGCATATCACACCTGTGCCGCCGGGCAGTACGGTCGGCGCCAGTCCGAGCATCCGCAGACGCTCGGCGATCAGATCGGACGTGCGCTTCTCGGCGAAGGCGAGCTCGGGATGCGCGTGCAGGTCACGGCGGATCGCGATCAGTTCGGCCTCGTGCGCGGCGAGCCAGTCGTCGAGGATCCTCACAGGGCCAGACCGTCGCGCATCTCGGCGATCAGCGAATCGACGACGGCCGCGAGGTCGCCCTTGTTGGCCGCGGCCACGGCTCGTTGACGCTGGTAGCTCGCGCCGCGCTGGATCAGCCGCGGGATCGACTCGAGTTCACGCTCGCAGTCCAGGCGCCGGGCGATGGGCAGCAGATCGTCTACGAGGTCGGTGATCGCTTCGGTGACCGGCTGCAGGCTGCCCGTGTTGTCGATCACGATCTCGGCGTCCAGGCCGTATCGGGCAGCGCGCCACTTGTTCTCGCGAACCAGCCACGGCCGCGGCTCGGGCAGCGTGTAGCCGTGATCGAGCTGGCGGTCGAAGCGTTCGACCAGGCACTGTGCCAGCGCCGCGACGCACACGATCTCGTCCAGCGTCGGCAGGCCGTCGCAGATGCGCAACTCGACGGTGCCGAACCCCGGGTGCGGGCGGATGTCCCACCACACCTCGCGCACCGACTCGATGGCGTGCGAGGAGATCAGCGCCTCCATGTACTTCTCGAAGGCCGGCCAGCCGGACAGCTGGTACGGCAGGCCCGCGGTCGGCAGAGCTTCGAAGACCTTACTGCGGTAGGACGCTAGGCCGGTGTCCGAGCCGATCCAGTACGGGCTCGACGCCGACAAGGCCAGGAAATGCGGCAGGTAGCTGAGCAGCCCGTTGACGATCGGCATCGCCTTGTCCGGCGCGCGCACGCCGACGTGCACGTGCACGCCGAAGATCTGCAGCTGCCGCGCCATCCACTGGTTGCGCTCGACGAGCAGGGCATAGCGGGCGTTGTCGGTGATCCGCTGGGTTGCCCAGTCGGTGATCGGGTGGGTGCCCGAGCACATCACGCCCAAGTTGCGCTCATCGGCCGCCTTGGTCACCTCGGCGACGGTGTGGGCGAGGTCTTCGCGGGCCTGCGCGACCGTCTGGCAGATTCCGGTGATCACCTCGACGCACGACTGCAGCAGTTCGTGCTTGGCCTTGGGATGCTCGCCGTCCGGTGAGATCGCGGCCAGGACGTCGTCGGACGCGCTGGCGAGCTGGCGCGTCTCGAGATCGACCAGCTCGAGCTCCCACTCGACGCCCAGGCTGGCGCGGCGGGAGGAGGTGAAGTCGATGTGCACCTGGCAGAGTCTCCCGGATCGCGCAACATTTGGCAGCGTCAGCCTGCCAAATGTTGCGCGATCGGCCGGAGGTGCGGCTCAGAACGTGTCGGGAGGGCGGTAGGTGCCCCAGATCTCGCGCAGCGCGTCGCAGACCTCGCCGACCGTCGCCCGGGCGCGCAGTGCGTCCTTCACCGGGTACAGGACGTTCTCGGTCGTGCCGGACGCGGCGGATCGAAGCGCGGCCAGTGCCTTGTCGACCTCGGCCGCATCCCGCGAAGCGCGCAGATTGGCCAACCGCGAGCGCTGCTCGGCCTCGATTGCCGGGTTGGGACGCAGCGGCTCGTACGCGTCCTCCTCGTCGAGGGTGAAGCGGTTCAGGCCGACGACGACGCGCGAACCGTTGTCGATCTCCTGGGCGATCGAGTATGCCGAGCGCTCTATCTCGCGCTTCTGGAAGCCCTGCTCGATCGCGGCGACCGCGCCGCCGAGCTCGTCGACCTGGCGCATGAGCGCCTCGACGGACGACTCGACAGCGTCTGTCATGGCTTCGACGACGTACGAGCCGGCGAACGGGTCGACCGTGGCCGTCACGTCCGTCTCGTAGGCAATGACCTGCTGGGTTCGCAGGGCGAGGCGGGCCGCCTTTTCGGTCGGCAGCGCGATCGCCTCGTCGAAGGAGTTCGTGTGCAGTGACTGGGTGCCACCGAGAACAGCCGCGAGCGCCTGGACGGACACGCGCACCAGGTTCACCTCGGGCTGCTGCGCGGTGAGCTGAACGCCCGCCGTCTGGGTGTGAAAGCGCAGCATCTGCGAGCGCGGATTCTCAGCCCCGAACCGGTCGCGCATGATCCGGGCCCAGATGCGCCGAGCGGCCCGGAACTTGGCGACCTCCTCGAGGAACGTCGTGCGCGAGACAAAGAAGAACGCCAGCCTCGGGGCGATGTCGTCCACCGCGAGTCCTGCGCGCATGGCCGCCTCGACGTAGGCGACGCCGTCGGCGAGGGTGAACGCGACCTCCTGCGCTGGCGTCGCCCCGGCCTCGGCCATGTGGTACCCGGAGATCGAGATGGTGTTCCACCGCGGGATCTCCTTCTTGCAGTACGCGAACGTGTCGGTGATCAGGCGCAGCGACTGGCTCGGCGGGAAGATGTATGTGCCGCGCGCGATGTACTCCTTCAGCACGTCGTTCTGGATGGTCCCGTTGAGCTCACCCGCCGGCACGCCCTGCTCCTCGGCGACGAGCTGATAGAGGAGCAGCAACAGGGCCGCCGGCGCATTGATCGTCATCGATGTCGACACCGTGTCGAGCGGGATGCCGTCGAGCAGCACGCGCATGTCGTCGACCGAGTCGATGGCGACGCCCACCTTGCCGACCTCGCCGTGCGCGAGCGGCGAGTCGGAGTCCATGCCCATCTGAGTCGGCAGGTCGAAGGCGACGGACAGCCCCATCGTCCCGGCCTTCAACAACTGGTGGTAGCGCTTGTTCGACTCGGCGGCGGTGCCGAACCCGGCGTACTGGCGCATCGTCCACGGACGCTCGGTGTACATCGTCGAGTAGACGCCGCGGGTGTACGGGAACTCGCCCGGCGCGCCCAGCCGCTCGGCCAGCCCGTCGGCGACGTCCCCGGGGCCGTACACAGGGGGGATCTCGAACCCGGACTCGGACTTGCGCGTCACGGTCGGCTCCTTCCGATATCGCCAGGGTGCCAGGCCGCGGCGGCGACCGCGTACCGGTTGTGAGCAAGTCCTGCCGACGGTCTCGACCTATGCGTGCGCTGTGAAGCCTGAGAGATCGCCGAGTCGCCTGAACTACCTCAGGTTCCCGGGCGTTGGCCCGACATGAATGCCGCGCTCCAGCGTCGCGCGCGAGGTGGCCTCTGCGCGGTAACGGCGCTGGTGCTCGCAGCCTCGCTCGGCGGTTTTGCCGGACTCGTCCGTACGCCGGGGCACGGTCACTCGGCCTCCCACGCTCAAACGGTGCGGACGCACCTGGCCGTAGCACCCACCACGCACTACCTGACGCGCGGCGCCCTGCACCTGGCCGGCTTCGACGTCGCCGGCGTCGAACACGTCGAGTCGGCGGACCGTGCCGTAGACGCAACCGCGCCGGCACCGCATTCGACCGCCGAGGGCATTGCCCAGCACGCCCGGGGCGGCCGCGGTCCCCCTGCCGGAGAGCTCGCCTAACTCTCCGTCCCGCCGCGCAAGGACGCGGCCCGAACCTCGCAGGCAGGAGACCCGTCATGGTCACCCCATCGATCCGTCAATGCACGACACCGACCCTCCCCGATTCCCAGTTCGCGATGCTGCACGACATGCTCGAGGAGCAGCGTCGCTTCCGCATCGAGCAACTCACCGGCACCGCCGAGACCCAGCGCGCGATGACCGAAGCCGACCTCGAGGTGCAGGAGACGATCCTGCACGGCGCACGCCTCGCGCTGACCGAGATCGAGTCGGCGCTCGATCGGATGTCGCGAGGCACGTACGGCCGATGCACGCAGTGCGGCTCACGACTGCCGCTCGAGCGGCTGGAGATCCTGCCGCAGGCGGCGCACTGCATGCCCTGCCAGCGGCGCGAGGACGCCCGCCGCTGACCCTGCCCGGCGGGTGCCCTGCGACGGGTGACCCGCCGGGTAGGGTGCCCGGACGTGACGACCGACCCGATGGACGCCGCGCGGACCGCGGCCACCGCACTCGCCGAACTGAGCGGGGCCGACCGGCACGACGTCGCGATCGTGCTCGGCTCGGGCTGGGTGCCGGC